>JAEEGL011840303.1_pt1 | contig 37171 bp, 32 predicted proteins | sample 9134231 | NCBI WGS metagenome assembly JAEEGL01 (sample SAMN16246548, study PRJNA631951) | gut metagenome | biome: gut microbiome; feature: rumen; material: fiber-attached | host: Bos | place: Iran: Karaj | collected 2018-10 | reverse complement strand
CCGATGCCTTGCATTCCTGTGATTGCAGCCCCTTGGACGCCTGGTGGTCAGGTCAAGGTGATGAATATGCCCGCACTTATCAACAATGCCAAGTGCATGTGTAACTGGGGCGGTCAGATCTCGGTCACAAATGCCAGCGGTAGCATGATGACCTCTGGGAAGTAAGAAAGGAAAAGTGAGAAGTAAGAAGTGAGACGCTGGCTGACAATAGTAGGGCTGCTGGTCCTGACGCTGACTGTGGCGGCACAGCAGATGGAAATACAGGACTTCAAGAAACAGAAGAAGGGATTGTTTAATTTCCATCATGTGGTGATAGACAAGCAGCAGGCTATCCTTGACTTGAAGACAGGAGAGAAAGGGTTTACTTTCCTGGCTGACGGCAAGACTGAGGTACAGGCAGAAGAGGGGGATGGAATGTTTACCCTGAAAGTCCCTCACAAAACCTCTTTCCTCACGGTCAAGCATCCTGACTATGGTCAACTGACTTGGAAAGCGTCTGGCAAGGGCATGAAGAAGAAGCAGCACTATGAAGCTTTTCTGCTGACGTTCAGCCCTGATAAGGAATATAAACTGCAAAAGCAGTGGGTGGTCTTTGAAATAGAACCTAAAAACGCCATTGTCACCGTAGACAGCACGACGACAATAACCCGTAGTGGAGTGCTTCAGTTTTATCTGCCTATTGGTAATCATGGTTATCGTGTGGAGTCTCCTTTCCATAAGACGGAAGAGGGAACGTTTGAACTGGAAGATACGGCCCGTTTGACAAAGTCTGTTGCCTTACAGCCATTTTACTCCTATCTGACAGTTCGGACACCGCTGAAAAACAGCCGTATCCTCGTTGATGGGAAATGGATTGGGAATATGCAGGCTACGAGTGGTCATCTTTACGAAGGTAATCATCGTCTGATGGTGATGTACAACGGAGAATGCTATTACGATGCTAATGTCAGCATTGGTCTGGCAGAAAAGAAAACGCTCGATTTGACTGTTGCCGACCTTTATCCTCGCCAGGGTGATAAGAAAATTCGTTTTACGGTAGCAACTGTACAGCCGACGGACAGCGTGCGCGATTCGGTGGCTATCGTGAAGGAAGAGAAATTACCAGTCATCCTGGCTCCTGTTACGATTACGGTACCTGATGACAGCACAGAGATCTGGGTCGATCGTGAAATAGTCAGTACAGGCGGCTCATGGGAAGGAAAACTGGCTACAGGCTTCCATGCTGTGAGTACGAAGAAAGAGGGACTTGAGTCACGTACGACCTATGTATTGGTTGAAGACGGGTCGCCTCAGGAAATCGACCTTATGGCTCCGAGGGCTAACTATGGTATGTTGAGCATTCATTGTAATGAGGTGGGTGCTGACATCTATGTAAATGGTGTCTTGGCGGGTGTAACCCCTTGTGTGGTCGAAAACCTGCCAGCTGGATTACATTGTAAGGTGAAACTGTGCAAAAAGGGCTTCTGGGATACAGAGACTGAGGTGCAGGTCATCGGCAATGATCTGGTAGATGTTGAAATGACTTTGAAACGTGAAAAGTAGTCTTAGTCAGGATCGGGTTTCAGCTGCCCGCGTGATGGTGGTAGGCTGTGGTGCCTTGGGAAACGAGGTTCTGAAAAATCTGGTGCTGATGGGCGTACAACATATTGTGGTGGTAGACTTCGATGTCGTGGAGATGGGAAATCTTTCTCGCTCCGTCCTCTTCACAAGAGCCGATGCAGAGGCACGGCGTCTGAAAGTAGAGGTGGTGGCAGAGCGGTTGAAAGCCATGAATCCGGTGGCAGAGATCCAGACTGTCTGTGGCGATATCGCCTATGACGTGGGGTTAGGTCTGCTGCGTAAGATGGATGTGGTGATAGGTTGTGTCGACAGCCGTTGGGCGCGCTTTTGTATCAATCGTCTGTGTATGCGTGCTGGCATCCCATGGGTTGATGGTGGCATTGACGGACTGGAAGGTACGGCTCGCGTGTTCATACCAGGAAAGAACTGTTATGCCTGCAACCTTGGTCCTGAGGGTCTGAAGGATCTGGCGCGACGAATGCCTTGTTCGGGTATCATCCGTCGACAGGAACAAGCAGGCTCTGCACCTACCACATCCATCATCGCCTCGGTCATTGGGGCGGTACAGGTGCAAGAGGCTCTGAAGTTGTTACATCAGGAGGCTTTGACATCAGGAGCTTTGACTTCACTCTGTGGGAAAATGCTCTATTACGATGGTGAGCACCTGAACATGCGGTTGGCAGATTTCCGCGGTTATGACGACGATTGTTCAGAGCATGAACGTTGGGAGCCAATTGCCAGTACGCAGGTCAAGCGCAGTTCTACAGTAGCTGAGGCTCTTGACATCCTTGCCCGAGAGGTTGGGGGAGAGTCGTTGACGCTCTGTTTGACTAATGACTGTTTCGTCGACTTCGTGACCCGTAAGGATAATGATGAACGAACGTTGGTCATGTGTCCTGGAAGGAATGTCGAAGAGGTCGTGTCACAACGTCCCGACTTGCAGGATGTGCTGTTGAGTGGTCTATACCAGCATGAGTACAGACATATCGATGCGTCGTTCCCGTATCCAGAGCTCACGCTTGGCGCCTTGGGAATTCCGACTGTCGATGTGCTGCATGTGACAACGTCAAAGGGCGATTATTATTTGGAAATTAATAAAGAATGATAAAGAAAAATAAGATACCTGAGATTAGGGCAGAAGTTCTGCTTAACTACCTCTATCCAGAGGCAGAGAAGGATTGGATTGCCCGTGATGAAGGTGCTTTTTATAGAAACTATAATTACGATCTTCTGTCGATAGAGAATGAAACGAAGGAGGTTGTGATGGCTCGTGATGGCTATCTGAAGCTATTGCCACAGGGTATACTCACCTTGCACGACGACATGAAAGGCGAGGATTCTGCTGAGAGATTCAAAGCGGTGAAGCGCCGTATGAGGATGCTTGGTGAAGCTTTCCTGCCTATCGATACATTTTTCTTCCGTCAGGGGTTGACAATGGAGCGTCAGGTGGCAGAATTGCTCGAGGATAGAGTTCCTTATATCCTGCGCACCTATTTCGGTTACGACATCTCCAAAGAGGAGAGTCCGCTGGTTAGGGAGGCTGCCTTGCTGCTGCCTTATGTGAGCCATCATCGTGGTGACTTTGGTTTCGTAAGTATGCTGCTTGGGGCACTGATGCATTGCAGAGTAGAGATGATACAGGGACGGTATAGTCATACTGACACCACGCGCCGCTGGTTACCGAAGGTTAGGTTTGAGTTGCTCATTCCTGGCTTGACACCCGATGAATACTGCGAGAAGGATACTGCATTAGAACCATTGCGTCAGTTTATCTGCGAGTGGTTTATTCCTGTCGAGGTGGTGTGTGAGATTGTGATTAAGGAACATGGCTTAGAGCAGCAGACGAACACCCGTCTGACGCTTGGCTATAATACAGAGTTGAATCAATAAAGAACGTTTGACGATATGGATATCAATGCGAGAATCAATTGGATGCCGGGCATGGAGATAACAGCCCAGACTTTCCTCGGAATGGCTGAGCACTGGGATTTCCGCCAACGGTTGGCGCTTAGGGCTGCCCTCGGTAGTAACCGTATGGGCCTCTTGCCTGGAGCACCGTTCAGTTGTAATGGAATCTTTGTAAAGAATCAGTTTGAAATTGATCACTTCCAGTGTATGGCATTGTTGCCTTCTGGCAGGATTGTCAATGCCGACGAAGATATAACGGTAACCATCCCGATGCTCTTCGGCGATCGTTATTATTTGACTGTTGGCTTTGGTGAGGATAAGACAGAGTTCGAGCGGGAGGGCGTTCCATTTGTCAGACCTCACTATGTCTATGCTATCAATACCATGGAGGAGATACAGTCTGGCGATCTGTTCCCCCTCATGCGTTTCCATGTCAGCGACGGTGTCTTTGCCATTGATACCGACTTCATGCCACCTTGTCTGCTGCTGACGGAAAATCCCCGTTTCAAGACTTATATCGACCAGTATATCGAGCGCCTGCAAATTCTCTCAATTCATGAAAACTTCGCTGATGGTGAGGGTAAGCGTGCCATGCTTCGCTACGTGTTCATGCTGAAGGGTTATAACTTACAAAACAGCATGCAGGACTTCATCCTGCTCACCCAGGAGATTGCACAAGCCATCGACTACTATATTGTTCGGCCTAACAGAGAACAGGCTATTGACATAGCCGTTCCTTCGCAGGTGGATATCCAGATATGGTTGAAGTGGCTCGACGATTACCTCGCTGGGGCTGCAGTTATTCTTGACGGAGTGGTACTCGAAGACAATACCATCGATTATGAGGCACTTCTGGCACAGGCTAAGGCCGAGCTTTATGAGAGGTTGCACCCGGAACTCATTGAGAAATTGCTGGCCGATATGAAGGCTGAGCTGCAATCGGAAATCAAACAGCAGACGGAGTCGCTAACCACCTATATCAACGAAACGTTGAAGACTGCTATCTTGGAACAACTGTCTACGGAGATGGACAGCCGTACAACGGCATTCATGGAGGATATGACGCAGAAGTTCGATGAGATGGGTCGTCAGATCCACGACTCGCTCTATGAGAAACTCTACTTCGAGCTCTTCGAGAACCTGTTCAATGCCCTCTATGTGCCAGAGCCCGAAGAGAAGGAATTTGTCCCGTTAATCTGATGTGCGTATGACAAGTATTTCACTGCCATTAAGAGTAACTCCCAAAGGTATAGCCCGCGAGGAAAAGTTGAAGAAGTCGATTGATGACGTCATCGATCTCATCCTGTCTACGGCTCGTTACAGCACTCCCTCTGATGCCCAGTTTGGTTTCGTTTTCAACAACCTACGCTTCGAGATGTTCAATGAGAACGAAGGTGTGGTATTTGATTCTGGCGACACCCAGTCGATGGATGGAATCCAGGGCGTATACGACAAGAAGATTTCAGGTTCGTCGAAGAGTATCAATACATTTGCTTCCGAACTGAAGGAGGTTGTAGCCAAATACGAACCTCGGTTAGAGGATGTGACTGCCTCTATGACTTACATCCGTGAAGAGCGTCAGATCTATATGACTATCAAAGGTGTGATTGCGAGTACAAAACAGAGCTACGTTTACAAACAGATATTCAGAGTCTGGAATTAAGAATGAATAGTGATAAGATAAGATAATAATGAAACAAACGATATTTGAGACCAGGCAACGGGCTGAGGAGTTAATCCACGAGGCCATCAACATCTGGAGACAGAGCGATATGAACGATTCCCTTGAGGGATTGGAGAAAGACCCTGTTTTCTCGTTGTTGATGACGGCGTTGGCTTATCAGATGAATGAGCTGGTTACTGACATGGAGGCCATGAAGATTGAGGTCCTCCAGGAATTTGCTCAACTCCTGACGCCCTATGAGGTGGGTCATGCCGTACCTGCTACAGCTGTCGTTGAGGCAGCCCTGCAAACGGGCGTTTCTGAGTTGGATGTCAATTCCCAGAGTGTGTTCGGCTTGGAAGGTACGCCTTTTACCTTTATCCCTTTGTTACGGACGCGTGTCCTCAATGCGAAGATACGTTCCGTTGTCAGATTGGATGGCCGTCGTTGGAAGGTGTCCTTGGTATTCAAATCGCCCATCAGCGATCTGTCGCGCTTCTCTTTTGCCGTGATGAACTCCAACTTTCAGGATTTGAAGGTAACAATCAAGGGACAGCAGGTGCCGCTTATCAAACCCTGGGACTATTCCGAGTTGCCTTTGTCTGATTGTTTTGGTCTCGATACCATTATCTATAACCGTTCGCAAACCTATCAAGCCTCTGCATCTTCCATGGATCTCTTTGCCCGTCAGAATGTGCGTATGTTCTGTATCAAACCGTATTACAAGGACAAACTGATTCCCTCAGAGTCGGAGAGTGTTGATTTCGTTTTCGAGTTCTCGGGTATTAACGATCAGTTTGTATTCGACAAGAGTAATCTCACGTTGAATCCCATGGTGCTTGTCAATGCTCAGGTTCATAAGGGAACATTGTCGGCATCTTCCCCCGTGTTGCGTGTGGCAGGTTCCGATCCTTCTGATAAAGAGGTTGAGCAGCAGTTCCTTCATGCCGTACGACCTTCTGAGGAACAGATCTATGGTAACAGTGTTATCGAGGTTCGTCGTGTAGCAGGCGACCGTTTCAATCAGGGTCGTCTTGTCAAGCTCCTCTATTTTATTGTAGCTAAATACCACTCCGACTACTATGCCTTCCAGGATCTTCAGGGGCTGGCTGGCGACAAGTCAATGCAAGCCTTACAGGAAATTGTTTCCCGCCTGATTGATGCTGCGCAGAAAGATAAGTTGCACCGTAATCCAGGTGTCTATATCCTTTTGCGCGAGGGCGGCAATATCCGTAAAAGTAATGGTAGTGTTGAGCTTAGCTACCTCACCACCTCTGGTTCCATGGTTAATAACGACCTGACGTTTGGCAGTTCTTTCACGGTGCCTGCTGGTTTTAATGCCCAGGATACCCGTCAGATTGCCAACCCGGTAATGGGTAGCGACGAGATTCGTGAGGAGAGTGCAGAAGTCAGTCTTTCACGCTATTACATCGCCACAGGTGATCGTATCGTCACCCCAGCCGATATTAAGCTGTTCTGCTATAATGAGCTACTTACACGCTATGGTATTGTTCGCGATATGGTGCAGAGCATCTCCGTGAACCATCGTCAGCAGGTTGATAATCGTGAGTGTGGCTATGAGATTGTGGTTAACATCGTCCTTGCCAACAACCCCTTTGTCAAGCGTAGCTTTGCCGATAAGGCGTCGCAGGTGGAGATCCTGCTTCAGAAGATGATTGAGGTGCGTAGCACTAACATTTATCCGATCCATCTGACTATTCAGATAGCATCCTAACAGAAACAATTAAATACAAGATAAGATATGGAAGATTTCTTTTTAGATATCGTGTATAAGAACAAGACGGTTCGCTTCAAGGTGGTAAACCCTGACGCACCGCTGAGCACGCTGATGACGAACCTGCGTCACGCCGTAGGTAACGACGGTAAACTCATCTTCGATTTCCCCTCTATCGATGAGACAGGTGCACCGCTCGACTATTTCTTCGGTCGTGAGGATCCCGAGGTGCATGAAATCCGTGTGCTTCGTCCGCGTATTGGACGTACCGACCAGGTATTGGCCGATTATAATGTACATAGTGGTGATAAGGTGTTTTTAATGCCCGATCCATTCCCAGGATGAGGAAAGGTGATAAGGCGTAAAAAGTGAGAAAGTGAGAAGTAAGGAGTACAATAGTAAGGCATTGAGTGGGCGGAATCGTCGTTTGCTGAACGAATGGCGGAAGCTGGAAGAGCGACTTGAGGGTCGTCAGGATATTCGTTTCCGTGTGGTTCGTTGTAACGCTGTCGGTTTGCCAGTCAGCTATCTTGTCGACTATCAGCTGCGTAGCATCTGTAGCGTCAGCAATGTCGAGCACCTTGGAGAGCCAGGTGTCAGTAACGAGCCTGTCTTTGCCAAGGGATACCTCATGCGCATTGATCTTCCAGAGGGCTATCCTTCTGTCGACGCTCCGCCTTCGTTCCGTTTCCTGACTTCCGATGATGCGGGCAATCCCATTCCCCATCCCTGGCATCCTAATATCCGCTTCTTCGGCGATTTCGCGGGGCGCGTGTGTATCAATATGGCCGATACGTATACTGACCTGGCCTGGGGTGTGGAACGGGTGGCGCATTATCTGCGCTATGAGACCTACCATGCTGTGTCGGAGGCTCCTTTCCCGGAAGATCTTAAGGTGGCAGCCTGGGTTATCCGTCAAGGTGAGCCCAATGAATGGATTTACTTCGATAATTAAGATATTTATGAAATATAGTATAATGTATAAGGTGAAAGGCAGATGGATGGTGAAGGTGCTTATAGTACTATTTACTATTCATTGTTCACTATTCACTGCTTCTGCCCAGACAGTACGTAATATTACTGTCAGCGCCAAGGACTCCTATACCGATCATATCAGTATGGAACAGGATGCCAACGACAAGGACATGATGGTAAAGTTCGTGTTCGACGAGGCCGCCAATCAGTTAACGGTCAGTCTAATATCCTATCGCAACCTTTTCGTGTTCCGTGAGGATGTGCGCTATAAGCCTGCCATTAAAGGTCGCACCATCCGTCCTGATATGTTACCCTATGTGGTCACCTACGACCCTTCGGAGACTTATAAGTTGTCGAAGCTCTTCAAGAGTACCGTTCCCTCACCGCGTAAGAAGTACGTGTTCAGTCGCTGGATCCAATACGAGAATCTTCAGCCTGCGCCTCAGGAGTATTCGATGGTCAACGACTTTATTTCACAGACCTTTGATATTGTGAACAAGAAATCTAATGTCACAGTGACTCTTCGCGATGTGATGTTGTTGGACGATGTTAGTAAGAAGCCCAACAAGAAGTGTTATGAGATCCCCTATGGTCGCGATCTCTTCCTCAAGTATCAGATTACTATCCAGCGCAATCCGTGCTTCGGACTTGACGAGGATATTGCAGCCGCCCAGAATGCTCTTCAGGCTGTCAGCAAGGCTCATGCCTCAATCAGGGATAAGTTTGGCAGTGGCAAGGTATCAAGTCAGGCCAGTCAGTCGGTATTCGATGAGATGAAGAAACTCTTGCTTGAACAGTATCCTCGTAAGAGTATCCAGAGCCCGTGTCCTGATATCCAGAATGCCTGGGATGCTTATAACCAGCATGTCGACTCTATCTCAGCCATGAGGGTTGTGGTAGAAAGCGCGGGTGGAGGCGGTGCCGGCGGAGAAGGTGTGAATGCCAAGACGCTGCTCACCAAGGCCCGCCAGATTGATGCTGCTGTGTCGCGTTGGCTCATGTCGGGCGATGCCGTAGAGCGTCGCGATATAGTCAGCCAGTGCGAGAGTATCATTCAGAGTGTCAATGCTGCCGTTAAGGAGCAAGGCCTGTATACTGCAGAACAGCAGAAGGCCATGAAGGTGTTCCGCGAGGCAGTGGCTTATTACCATAGTAAATGTCAATGATGAGATTGTTGAGATATCTGTTATCAGTCTGCCTGTTGCTGATGCCGCTTTGTGCAGTTGGTCAGGACGTTGCCGAGGAAGAGAACCTTGATGCAGCGACAGCCGATATCGAGTTACGCATGCTCTCTTTCGAGGAAGAGGTAGCCCAGTTATATACCGTTAGCATGGTACAGCTGGATGTCGATACGGAGATGCCTTTAACGGAACAGTTGCTTGATGCTGTATCCGAGCGTCTGAAGTCGCTTAATTCGTCGCTTAACTCGTTCAATGTCCGCTGGAATACCTACTCTCAGGCTCAGCAGGTCTATGTAGCAGAGAGTGACTCTCTACTCGAGCTCGTCGCTAAGATACAGCAGATTCAGCAGGCCGTTACTGATACACTGGCTTCCAAGCAGCAGAAGTATGAGCAACTGGCAAACTTCACAAAGGCTGAGCAGGTTATCTTCAGCAAGGACAGCGTCTATCGCCGTCTCTATAAAGAGGCTACAGGCTATTCGCTTGTGTCGAAGCTGGCTGCCCAGTTAGAGAAGGTTAAGGCTTCTGAGCAGTTGGTATTTAACGAAATCCAGACGTCGTATACCCAAGCCAAGGAGGCTGCGGGTGTGTTCCCAGGTCTTGATTCGCGCATGAATGCCATCGAGAAGAAATACGTCGAACTGAAGAGCGTGTCGGAAAAGATACAGGCTTTGGCCTATAAGCCCTTTATACAGCGTGTCAAGGACTACTTGATAGGCTTAGCGGCCGTAGCCATTATGATTATGTTCCTGAATCTCTTCTATGCCAAGGCGAAGTCTATCAAGCAGGCCTATGATCAGGCCAAGAAGCTGAAGGATCAGATGATGGGTCAGCAGAATTATCCGACGATCTAAAAAACATAAAGGTAAAAAAGTAAAAAGGTAAAAAACGATATGAATAAGGTATATAGATGGTTATTGGCTGCGTGTGTGGTCTTTGGAGTAGTAGCCTGCGATGAAGAGGGTATTCCCAATATCGAAGATATGCTGTCGCAAAGCGATAGTACCGAGGTGGCTGCCGAAGACCTGAAGATCTCCGATGTCACATTCTCCGACGACTATAAGGTCATGGAGCTCTCCACCAAGTTACTCAAGGATATCGGTGCCTACAACCTCTCCGATTCTGCATCTGTGATTGCCTCTGTTAAGCAGCACGTTACCATAGCAGGACAAGCTGTTGAGGATGATAATGCTCCTGTGCTTGTCTCGGTAAAGCATATGGGTAAGGACGAGGTGGCCAAGCTGGGTCTGAAGATCCTGGCACTTGTCGATCTCACAGTATCTCAGCCGCAGATCGATGCACAGTGTGTAGCCGTGCAAGAGATGCGCCTGCTTCTTGGCCAGAACCTCTACGTGGCCTTTATGTATGGCGATAATGTTACCGAAACCTACGAGGCTACCGATTATATCATCCAGAATTACTTCAAACGTCACGATTCCGATTATACCTATCTCTATCGCTCTGTATTGACAAAGATTGACGAGTTGACAGCCCAGAACGAAGGCACCGTATTCAGCAATGCCCGCTATAAAGGTTTGGTGGTTCTCTCGGGTGGTAAAATCTATAAGGACGACAGCCCCATCGATCCCCGGCACTATGAGTTGCAGCGACAGCTCTCCGACCGTGCACAGAATCTTCAGGGTAAACTGCAGTTCTATTATGCCCACTTCAGCGACTCTGTAGCCCAGGGACAGAAAGACGATGCCAATATCATCCAGTACCTCTGTCAGGATCTCCGTGGTCTTTACCTCAACAGCTTTGACTGGTCAGCTATCCAGAACGACCTGATGAACGATTTCGGCATAGATATTGCCGATTACAAGCTTATCTTAGAGATTCCTGATGGAAAAGTGTTCCGTGGCCGTCGCCATGAACTTACCGTAGCTTTCTTCGATAAGAATACCAAGGAGAAGATTGCTTTTGGCTCAACCTTCTTCTATCGTGGCAGTCTTTATAACCCCATCATTGTCAATGGTAACTCGGTGCCCGAAGTTATCCTTCAGGGTATCATCGTTACTGCCATCATCCTACTGCTCGTCTACCTCATCATGCAGCTGCTTGTGCCCTATATTTTGTACCAGCTGTTCAAACGCAAATATATCACCACTTTCCTGGGGCGCCAGATGAGCTTCAACGGTGAGATGGTGGGAGAGACCTGCTATTACTGCAAAGCCCCCTTTGAGGAAGGCGATGAGATTGTTACCAAGTGTAAGCACACTATGCACAAGACATGCTGGGACGAGAACGAGTACCACTGTCCTGAGCATGGACGCCATTGTAAGGATGGCTCCCACTACTATAACAGTGTCGACCTGTTTGATACCCGCAATGCCTTGTTCTACATGAAGTGGGTTATAGCTGCTGTGCTGGCAGGACTGGTGGCTTGGATTTTCTTCACGATTAACGATCACCCGCTTTCTTCCGAGATGGTGCGCAACATCGCCTTGTCACTCAATAACCTGGAGCCAGGCACCAGCGAGGCCGAGCAGTTCTTCAATGAGTACGGTTCGCATCTCAACGATCTGCCTTCGTTCGGTCTTACCGTCAGCTTCTTTGTAACGCTGTTCCTCTCTTACCTCACGGTACGTCGTAGTAAGTATGCCGAGCGCCTGCTTGAGATGTTCATCCGTGCCGTCATCGCAGGTGTGTTGGGCTATCTCTGCTTCCTGCTGGGTTGTATCATCTCCCTTGTACTGAAGCTCGACTCCAATATGTTTATCATCGACTGGATTCCTTGGGCACTGATGAGCTGTATCATCATGTTTGCTGTCACTGTTGATACACGTATCCGTATCAGGAAGTTGTTCCTGGCTGTGGCCTGTGTCATCGGTCTGCTATCCATGTATATCTGGGCATATCTCTATTCCGACTCTCTCATGGACTACCGTGTGTCATTGTTGCTCAGCTTCATTGTTTATTCCGTAGGTATCGGTCTTTGTATCGCTCGCATCGCACCAAAGTCTGAACGTTACTTCCTCCATGTCGAGGGTTCCATCAAGGAGATGGATATCGCCCTCTATAAGTGGCTGGTGCGTTCGCCTTCCAGCGTTGTCACCCTCGGTAAGTCTGTCGACTGTAGTATCCAGCTCTCGTGGGACTATAACGGTCAGGTGGCTCCCATTCAGGCCGAGATACGTCGCTACCGAGGCAGTCTGCGTCTGAAGGCACTCGAAAATGGTGTCTACATCCAAGGTAAGCCTCTGCCTATAGGCAAGGAAGAATGGCTCTACCATGGCAAGCGCTTTACCATTGGGCAGACTATCTTTACTTATATCGAAAAAGATGTTTAGTCATGTGGCAGATACTATGCTGCCACTGCTTAGATATGGTCTCTTACAGTAAAACAAGTTGTTTTACCTTGTAAGAGACTATCTTTTATACGCGAAAAGACTATCTCCACGAAGGTAAAACAACTTGTTTTACTATTAATGAGATTACCACCTTGGTGGTAAAACGATATTCTCTACGTCGTGGGCAGCGGCAAAAAGGGGTGAAATCTCCTCGTCGCGGAAGCCTGCGATGCCACAGCCGATGCGGGTGACGAGGAATGTGAGCTCTGGATGTGCCTTGGCAAACGCGATGAACTCATCGACATAGGGACGGATGGTCTCAATACCGCCCTGCATCGTAGGGATGCCGTAGCTCTGTCCTTGCAGACCCACGCCTTGTCCCATGATCGCACCAAACTTGCGGTAGGCAATATAGGCCGCCCCACCGCCGTGCATACCCTGTAAGTTACTGCCGAAGACGAAGATCTCGCCAGGCTGAAGTTCGGTGATGAACTCGGGAGTAGTACGTTTCTGTGCCATAGGCTTCGTGTCCTTTTTATCTATTATACCACTTCGATACCCTGCTCCTCGCAAAGTTTCAGACTCATCTCCTTCAGCTTGAACTTCTGGATCTTGCCTGAGCCTGTCAGCGGGAACTGGTCGATGAAGAATACATACTTCGGAATCTTATAACGGGCAATCTTACCACGACAGAACAGCTGTACGTCCTCTGCGGTCATCTTCGCACCCTCTTCGAGGATGATGAAAGCACCAACAGCCTCACCGTATTTCTTCGAGGGAACGGCAGCCACCTGTACATCACGGATGCCAGGCATGTGGTAGAGGAACTCTTCGATCTCACGTGGATAGATATTCTCACCACCACGGATAATCATATCCTTGATACGACCTGTAATCTTATAGAATCCTTCCTCATCTTTCACTCCCAGGTCACCTGAGTGCAGATAACCGTTCTTGTCGATGACCTCAGCCGTAGCCTCAGGATTCTTGTAGTAGCCCTTCATCACGTTGAAGCCCTTGCAACACATCTCACCCTACACACCAACGGGACATTCCTCACCAGTCTCTGGGTCGAGCACCTTCACGTCTACAAACGGGAAGTCGCGACCAACCGTTGTACAACGCTGCTCGAAAGTATCGTTCAGACAGGTCTGTGTCATTCCAGGCGATGACTCTGTGAGTCCGTACACGCTGGTGATGGTCATATACATCTTCTCGGACACCTGCTTCATGAGTTCGATAGGACAGAGCGAACCAGCCATGATACCTGTACGCAGACAGGTGAGGTCGAACATATCGAACATGGGGTGGTTCAGCTCGGCGATGAACATCGTAGGCACACCATAGACTGCCGTACAACGCTCCTTGTGAATAGACGCCAGCACCACGAGGGGATCGAACTTCTCCACCATTACCTCAGTACATCCGTGTGTCAGACAGTTCATTGTGGCCAGCACTACACCGAAGCAGTGGAACAGGGGTACACAGACGCAGAGCTTATCGTCCTGCGTAAAGCCCATATTCTCGCCAGTGAAGTAACCGTCGTTGGAAATGCCGAAGTGGGTGAGCATCACACCCTTGGGGAAGCCAGTAGTGCCGCTGGTGTACTGCATATTACATACATCGTAGCAGCTCACCTGTTTCTTCATCTCATTGAGTGTCTCATCCTCTACGTTCTGACCCAACAGAAGCAGCTCGGCGGTATTGTACATACCACGATACTTCTCCATGCCGATGTAAACCACATTCTTCAGGTAGGGGAAGCGTTCGCTGTTCAGGTGTCCGCGTTCGCAGGTCTTCAGCTCAGGCAACATGGTATATGTCATGTCCACATAGTTACAGTCCCATGTACCATCAGTGATGCAGAGCACCTCCATGTCGGAGTCCTTACACAGGTACTCCAACTCGTTCTGCTTATAGTTCGTGTTTACCGTTACGAGTACAGCACCGATCTTGGCGGTGGCATAAAGGAATGTGAGCCAGTCGGGCACATTCGTAGCCCAGATACCCACATTAGAGCCGCGCTTTACACCAATGGAAATCAAACCCTTGGCCAGATTATCCACGCGCTCATTAAACTTGCTCCATGTAAAGCGGAGGTCGCGATCGGAGTAAACAATGTATTCCTTATCCGGTGTTGTCTCAGCCCAGTATTCGAGCCATTCTCCTAATGTCCGTTCCCACAGCTTATATCCGTCTGAACCCGTCTCGGCAGGATATGTACGATCAGGAAGCGGTCTTCCTGCCATATCTAATTTCACTTTGCTCATTTTAAAAGTTTAATGTTTATTGTTTAGAGTTTAGTGATAATCAGAATGGGATATAGACGACTGCTAAGATCTTAGCGCTCTTGCCAGGGGCACCATGGACGTGGTGCTTCACGATAGAATCGTAGAAGATGCTGTCACCCTCGCGAAGGGTGTAGGTATCCTTGCCATAGACAATCTCTACCTCGCCCTGCATCACGTAAATGAACTCTTCACCCTCGTGGGCTGAGAGCTGGAAATCGGGCTTATCTTCGGGGTTGATATCAATCACGAACGGTTCCATGTGGCGACCAGCCTTCTGCTGTGCCAGGGGATGATACTCCATGTGCTTACGGGCATCGGTGGCACCGTTGGAGAAACTGATACTGTTAGTCTTCTCACGATCTTGTGCACGACAGATCACAGGACCCAGCGCATCGTTATCGTCCATAAACGTACCCAGACGAACGCCCAGGGCTCTTGCAATCTTGATCAGCGGGCCCAAAGAGGGCAGGTTCTGATCGTTCTCAATGGAGTTAATCTGCTCTACTGTCAGACCACTACGTTCTGCAATCTCCTCAATGGAGAGATTTTTTGTCTCACGAAGTCCCTTGATTTTGGAACCTACGAATGTGTTATTATTGGCCATCGTTTCGTGTAATAAGTGTTACTCTGTTTAATTTCGGGCGCAAAGATACATAAAAAAAGTGAGAAGTGAATAGTGAATAGTGAATAATTTGCTTCCGCGCCTGTTTTTTTCACTATTCACTATTCACTATCCACTATAAACTAATATCTATTCACTTCTTATTCAGTCTTACAAACACCGGGTAGTGATCTGAGGGGAGACGCTTCTCGTATTTACTGAAGCTGATCTCCTGTGTGGCGTTAGGGGCTTTCTGTTGCTCTGCTGACTGGGCATTAGGCACCCAGTAGCTGTTGGTGAGCACACCATAACGCTCTACCTGGAAACGGGGCGACACGAAGACATGGTCGATACGGCTTTCAGTCTTCAGTTCTGGGTCATAGCTGTTAAAGGTACCGTTCTCGGCAAACCGCATCTGGGCTACCTCGTAGCTGTCGTTCAGCAATCCCGAGTTAGTGAAGATCGTATAGATCTCATCGTTCTGATCGACGTTGAAGTCGCCTGTAAGAATCACGGGTTTGCCTTGGGCGATAGTACGGATACGTTCTACCACGAGCTTGGCAGCCTCACGTCGCGCCACCTTCCCCACATGATCCATGTGTAGGTTGAAGAAGTAGAACTTCATACCTTTCTTCTGTTTGAAATAGCCCCAGGTACAGATACGTACACAGGCCGCATCCCAGCCCAGTCCAGGTTTCTCGGGTGTCTCAGACAACCAGAAGTCACCATGATCCAAGAGCTTCAGCCGCTGCTTGTCGTAGAAGATGGCGGCATGCTCTCCACCATGTACACCATCGTCTCTGCCCAGACCGATGCAGTCGTAGTCGGGTAGGGCGAGTAACATATCCTGCCGTTGTGCCTCCAGCACCTCCTGAGCACCAAAAATGTCTGGGTGTTCAAAGTTCAACTGACCACAGATCACAGGCATCCGTCGCTCCCAACCGTTACCGTCTTTGGCATCCCACTCGTTCTGATAGCGGATATTATACGATCCTACGTAAAGCTGTTGTGCATGGAGACCAATGGTCACCATGCACGTTATCATTATCAAAATTCTCTTCATCACTTCTTGGCTGTGGTACATTCGTTAACCAGATAGACAATACTCATATAGGGAATCCCCGTATTCGTCTCTAAACCGATCTCGCAGGTACGACTATTTGAATAGCCTACCTCAATGTGGTTGGCTTCGATCTGTGGACGGAGCTTTCTTAAAGCGTATTTGTTCATCTCTGGGAAGGTGAATCCTCTGTCGCCGGCAAATCCGCAACAGCCTACTCCCTCAGGCAGATATACCTTGGTAGAGCACATCTTAGCAAGATTGATAAGATCGTTGGCAACCCCCATCTGACGGGTAGAACAAGTCAAATGCAGGGCGATAGGACGATCTATCGGATGGAAGTCGAGACGCGGCACAAGGAACTTCATGATAAACTCGGCGGGCTCGTAGAGGTGCATCTTCTTCATCACCTTTTTCATGCGATGCAGACAAGGACTCTGGGCGCAGAGCACAGGATACTTACCTTCTTCAGAGGCTTTCCAAAGAGCCTTTTCCAGTTCGGCACTCTTACGGTCTGCAATATCAAGCATACCCTTCGACTCCCAGATCTGTCCGCAGCACATCTTCTCCATACCCTCAGGGAAGATGACCTCGTAACCAGCCTTTGCCATCAGCTGGATCACCTCGTCCACCAAGTCGTGAATCTTACCGCCCTGTTTCGACTGTCCCATCGTCTGGTTGATACAGCTGGGGAAGTAGACCACCTTCAATGGTGAGTGCTCCGCCTCTTTATGCGGGATCGACTTCTCGATGATGAACTGCGTCAGATCCGTCTTCTTCGGCTGGCGGTGCTTCTTCGGCATGGCGGTGGTCCAGAGGGGCATACCCATCTTGTTCATCGTGCGACAGACGGTTGTCATCAGCTTTGGTCCTAAGGTGATATGGGCAGTGTGGGCCACATCAAGTACCACACGTAAGCCACTCTTAATACCTGCCATGTGGTTGGCAGCAAACTCGCCCACCTGATAACCCAAGGTAGACTTGTTCATATCCAACTGGCGGATGAGGTGTGTGAGCTCACCTGTATTGATCTTCATCGGACATGAGGTAGAGCAGAGACCATCCGTCGCACAGGTCTGATCACCATAATACTTATATTGCTTACGAAGCGTGGCAGCCCGCTGGGGATTCTTGCCTGTGGCTTCCAACTCGCGTATCTCACGCTGTACGGCGATACGCATTCTCGACGAGAGTGTCAGTCCGCACGACATACAGTTCACCTCACAGAAACCGCACTCGATACATTTGTTGGCGCGCTTTACCTGTTCAATGGTTTCCTTCGCAGTCGAAAGTTTCGGATCCATCAGGTAGTGTCCACCATCAGGCACACTCTTGAAGTCGTAGTCGAGAACAGGTAGGGGCTTCAGGCACTTGATGAAACACTCTGGATCATTGTTGAAGATCACCCCTTGATTCAGCAAGCCCTCAGGATCGAAGATCGCCTTCAATTCCTTCATCGCCTCATAAGCTTTCTCGCCCCATTCGTACTTCACAAAGGGTGCCATGTTTCTGCCCGTACCATGCTCGGCCTTCAGCGATCCGTCATAGCCTTCTACCACGAGTTTCGCCACGTCGCGCATCATCTCCGCATAGCGGGCCACCTCGTGTTCATCTGCAAAACTCTGGTTCAGGATAAAGTGGTAGTTGCCCTCGAAGGCATGACCATAGATACACGCATCGTCGTAACCATGATCGGCAATGAGCTTCTGTAGTTTCACCGTTGCCTCTGGCAGTGACTCGATAGGGAAGGCCACATCCTCAATCAGACATGAGGTGCCGATAGGTCTTGTACCTCCCACACTGGGGAAGATACCTGAACGGATAGCCCAGTACTTACCATAAACAGCAGGATCCTCGGTGAACTCGGCGGGGATATAGAGCTTAAACTGACCCAGGCACGCTTTAATCTTCTCAATCTTCTCCAACAGTTGTTCGTGGGTGATGCCCTTGGTCTCGGTGAGAATAGCGGTGAGTCCCTTGTAATCGCCAGGCTCTACACCAGGAATCTTACCGGCATCCACATCCTTCTTATACTGCAGATAGACAGGATCATCAACAGAAGCCAGCGACATATAGTCAAGCATCTCGGCTGACTTCACCACGAGGTTCTCTGCGCTATAGGTCAGATCCTCGTCGCCAGCCTTCAGTTTCTTCATCGCCACTACTGCCTCACAACTCTCCTTCATCGTGAGGAAGTAGACCATTGCCGAAGCTTTGAACTTGTAGTCGTGGAGGGTCTTCATCGTCACTTCGGATAGGAAGGCCAGCGTACCCTCTGAACCTACCATCGAGTGGGCGATGATGTCGAAGGGATCATCGTAAGCAATCAGCGGACGGAGGTTCAATCCTGTCACATTCTTAATACTGTATTTCTTGCTGATGCGATCGGCCAGTTCCTTGTCGGCACGCACCTTATCACGCAGGGCTTCGATCTTGGCGATGAATTCAGGATGACTCTGACGGAAAGCCTCCTTGCTGGCTTCGTCACTTGTATCGAGGATAGTACCATCGGTAAGGATAATCCTTGCAGAGATCATCATACGATCGCTATTGGCATGAACACCGCAGTTCATACCAGAGGCATTGTTGATGACGATACCACCTACCATCGCACTTCCTATCGAGGCAGGATCAGGTGGGAACACTCTGCCATAAGGCTTCAGAATCTCATTCACCCGAGCACCTACGATGCCCGGCTGGAGTTTAATACTATCCTGATTCTCGCCGATTTCGTACTTCTCCCAATGCTTACCTGCCACGATGAGTACAGAGTCTGTACAGCTCTGTCCTGAGAGCGACGTACCAGCAGCACGGAAAGTGAAGGGAAGCTTGTATTTCTGACAGGCTTTGACAATCTTCGCGATCTCCGCTTCGCCATCGCTTCGGATGACGACCTTCGGAATCTGACGATAGAAACTGGCATCCGTTCCCCAGCCGAGGGTGCGGAGTTCATCGGTATAAATACGGTCAGACGGCAGGAATTGTCTGAGGTCTGCTAAAAACTGACTAATCATAGGGCGTTATTGGTTTTTGTTATACTTACGTGTACTATTATGGCGCAAATATACGAAAAAAAATCGAAATAATTTGTTTTATTCCAAAAAAGTTTGTATATTTGTCGCCAAACTTATATAATATTCATCAATAACTAAAGACTTCTATGACAGCATTAGTATCAGTAATTCCGATTATTCTGCTCATTGTCTTGATGATGGGCTTTAAAGTGTCTGGTTTTAAGAGTGCTATCATCACACTCATCGTAACCATCCTTCTGGCCTTGTTTGCTGTTCCTGCTATGGGCATTATCCCAGAGAAATATGCAGGCCTCTCTATCTTCGGTATCACTGGATGGTCGGTAGTCGAGGGATTTCTCAAAGCCTGTTTCCCGATAATTCTGATTATCATCTGCGCCATCTTCAGCTACAATATCCTTTGTGAGACGAAGGAGATTGAGACCATCAAGACGCAGTTTATCCAGATGACATCCGACAAAGGCTTGCTGGTGCTTCTGCTGACGTGGGGTCTCGGTGGTGTGCTCGAAGGTATGGCAGGTTTCGGTACAGCTGTGGCTATCCCCGCTGCCATCCTCATTGGCTTAGGCTTCAAGCCGATGTTCTCAGCTGTCATCTGTCTGGTGGCCAATACAGTGGCTGTAGGCTTTGGTGCTGTGGGATTACCTGCTACTACACTGGCTAACCAGGTAGCTGCCAGTGGTGTGGCAACGCCAGAGGAACTCTGTGAGGTGGCTACCTTTATCATTCTCCAACTCTCACTGATGTTCTACATCACACCATTCCTCATCCTGATGATGACGGATAAAACGAAGATTCTGAAGAACATCACCATCGCCCTCTTCGTAGGCACGTTCTCCATCATCGTGCAGTTCTGCTGCGCCCACTTTATTGGTCCTGAGACACCAGCTATCCTGGGTTCTGTTGCTGCTATCATTGCGATGCTGATATACAACAAGCTCTTCCTGCGTCATGAGGCTGAGAAGGATACTGTTCATGTAGAGCATAAAAAGTTCGGAGTCGCCAAGACCCTCAAGGCTTGGAGCGTTTATGGACTGATCATCTTCTTCATCCTTATTTCCAGCAAGATCGTTCCCCCCATCAATGAGGCACTGAACCAGACGTTGGTTTCTAAGTTTGATCTGCCAGTGATTGGTAATACCTTTAAGTTTGGTTGGCTGTCGAATGCAGGTCTGATGATTTTCCTGGGTGCTGTGATTGGTGGACTGATTCAGGGTATGAGCATTGGCAAGCTATTGAAGCTGTTGGCTAAGACCACCCTCAACCTCCAGAAAACGGTGGTAACGATCTGTTGTTTGGTGGCGATGGCTATGCTGATGAACAATACGGGTATGACTAACGATATCGCCAAGGGACTTGTTGCCCTCACAGGTGCTGCCTTCCCGTTCTTTGCTCCGTTGATTGGTTCTATCGGCACCTTCGTAACAGGCTCTGCTACCAATGCCAACATCCTCTTTGGTAAGCTGCAGGCTACGGCTGCCAGCGATTTGGGATTGGTGAACCAGAGTACGTTCTTCGGCGTCAGTGGTAGTGAAACCAACTGGCTCGCAGCAGCCAACTGTGCTGGTTCTGAGGGTGGTAAGCTGCTCTCACCACAGAGTATCGCTATTGCTACAGCCGCTTGCGACATGGAGGGTCAGGATGGCGACATCATGCGTAAGACGATGCCTTTTGCCATCTTCTGGATCCTGATGAATGGCCTCATGGTCTTCCTCGGATTACACGTCTTCTAACAAAAAAATCCCCGCCACTCGGCGGGGATTTCTGTTTATTGCAAGTTCTTAAACGAGGTTCCGAAAATGATGTACTGGGTGTTGCCGGCGATGGTGCCTTCGTTTTGTCCCCAGAGGAAGGGCCAGTCGTCGAAGTTCTCGAAGTGGTCTGGCTGACGGAACAGCAAGCCTGGTGCCACGTTTCCTGGGATAAACGAGAAGTCGGCACGGTTGTTACCATAGAACACCTGCTTCGGACGGGCTGCGCCTACAACAGCTACAAACGAGTAGTTATGGTAGGGATGACAGCCGTAGAGCCAGTTGGCTACACGGTAGATCTCGTCCTTGCTGACGATATCGGGATAATACAGGTGGGCATAGTTGACAGCAATACCGAAGCTCAGCACCATGTTCACACCAGCCCAGTTGCCCAGTCCGATGGGTACACCAAAGGGATTGTTCTGGTCGAAGCCCTTGACGTAGTCGGCAAACTCCTTGACGAGTGGACGAAGACTCTCTTTGTAGGCCTCGTCCTTCATCGGGATGCTGTCGAGGGCAGTCTGTAGCTTGTTTGTGATGTTGCCACCCATCATCCAGCTGAAGTCTGCTTCAGCCTGTCCGTCACGACGTGCCTTCTGCTCTTTCAGGAGTTGTTCTGCCTCAGAGCGCAGACGATCGGCTTGTCGTTGTGCCCGTTCTGCCAGTTCGTCGTTATAGCCGCGAAGCACACGGGCTGCAGAGGTGAAGATACCTGCGGCCTGGAGGTCGAGACGAGGATTACGGGTGGTGAAGGCCCACATATCATCGGGCGTACCACTGCGCTTACCATCGGCTGATACCTCGTAAGGCTTCAGCGACGGATCATAGTGCAGACCGTCTGTGATGGAGGCGGCATCGCCTAAGTGGTGGTAGTTGTCGAGGATGGAGTTCGAGAGGGTAGAGGCCATGTGTCCGATATTCTCTGCCTGAGCCACGAGGTTCAGTGTGCCATGCTCGATAAACTGCAGGATATCAGGCACACCGTCAGGACGGTGCAGATCGACATAACGCTGCTCCTGACTCACGAAGGTCTCATCGCGCTGAGGCTTGAAGAGCTCCCAGGCACGGATCAGGTTCTGCACCACATTAATGTTCGAACCCGTCTCGATATCAAAGTCGCCGGCATCGAAGAATCCGCCGATATTCAAACCAGGAATCAGTTCCAGAGGCTTATATTTCGTGTCGGTAGTCGGCCCCTGTCTGTGCAGATCGAAATGATCGCTCTCAGGAGCCTGCAGATACCCCTCCTTGAAGGGCTCCCCGTGCCAGGTGCGATAGCCCTCAGTCACATACATATGGTTCATGTGGATAGGAACCCAGACATCTGTCGTGGCATCAGTAATCTTATCATACACATGGGCATCGATGAGGAAGTTGTTCGTCTTCGTATTGCCATACTGGATATAATAGACACCTGGCTGCTTCACCTCAGAGAAATCGAACTTTACATAGTTATATTTAAAGTAGGGCCCCCACGGTTTGATGTCGCCCTTGAAGGCTTCCTCTGTCGTGCCGTCGTCTTTGATGCGGATGAGTGAGGCAGTGGACTGAACTTTGTCCAGTTTGTCGAGCTCGATGACAGCCACCTTGGGTTGCTCAGGGATATAGCCCACCTGACAGAACCCGATGTTTGGCTCACGGATCCAGCCTGGGATGGCGTGAGGCTCCACCTTCCAGGTGATGACCTTACCCGTCTTGCCCTTCGGCAGCACACTACGCAGCACGAACCATCCGTTCTGTGCCAACATTCGTCCGTCGTAGAGCTTCAGCTCTGCATCGTCGCTGCTGATACGGATCATCCGCTCTGGGGCATCGGCAGCCATCAGGATGCTATGACCTGTTTCGAGCGGCATGGGATCCACAAACCGATCGGTACCACGATCGTCATACGTCTTGAAACCCTTGAACTGACGGGGCTTCTCACTGTTCGGACGGGTGATGGTCTGACTCGTCGCATAACGTGGGAAACGGTTCAGTCGTCCATCCATCGAGAAGGTCTTCAACCAGTACTGCGAGGGCAGGAACTCTAAGTTGAACCCCGCCTCACCAGCCAGTTTCTCTGGTACGGGCTTATCGAGCCAGACGGCTATCTCTACGGCCTTTCCCTTGGCTGTTACGATCACCCTGCTGTCAAAGTCGTAGTCGTCGTAGCGCATCGTCACCTCGATGGTGCCGTTCTCCTTATCCACCTTGCGGTTGGTCATCTTCGGCACCAGGTCCCATTGCTCTGGGGTGTTGTTCAGACGCACGGCACCGCCCTGGATGGTACGTACGCCGTGATGGATAATCTCAATTCCCGAGTTCTTCTCGTCGTTAAAGCCTCCGTTGAAGCTGTTGCTGAACACCAGCACATTCACACCTTGACGCTCAAAATAGCCCAGGTCGTTCAACTTCAGGTCTTGTGCCATACCTGTGGTCGTAGCCATCAGGGCGGCGAGTAAAAATCCTTTTTTCTTCATGCTTACTTAAGTTTAGTTTTTATAATACGTTTTACTATCTGTGTCAGTTGTTCTGAAGGCTGTGCCTCACCCTCGTAGGGTAGGAGATACCAGCGAACGGTCCAGTTCAGCTCTTCCTTGGGCTGGAGGGTGGTATAGGCACCCTGACTCTCCAGTTCGATATAGCTCTTACCGCGATTCACGTACACCTGAATCTCTGCTTCGTCGGGTGCTGGCTGTGTGGGCTTCAGATCCTCGAAGCGCTTCAGCATCAGCAGTCCCTTGTTGGCATAGGCCAGCCAACCCTTTCCGTCGGCATTCACCTTACGGTTCTCGTTGGCCTCGTCGGGCTGATACCAGGCGGCCCCCTTCGCATCTTGGAAGTTCATCAGTCCTGCTGGCCAGATGCTCTTGGCTGGTGCCTCGAAGAAGATGAGTCCGCCATCGTTGGCTACACGGGTAATCTCCCAAGGTGCCACCTTCCGCGCCTCGTTGCTCTCGTTGATGATCGAGTAGGTAACTACGATAGCCCCGTCTTTCGCATCGGTACTGAAGGCCTTACGGATACGATAGCCTAACTTCTCATTCACACCGCTGGTCATGATGAGCTTACCATCCTGCTCCTCAACAGTGTACTCGCCCTTGTCGAACTCTTGTACAGGGGGCCAGTTCCACTCTTTCTGCGGACTGGTCCAGAAGGTGCTGCCGAAAGACTCCGGGAACTTCGACTGCGAGATCACCTCCTGATCCTTGTATTTCAGCGACATAATCTTTCCACCTTTGGTTGGATAGATGGTCATGGTGACATCGCCCACCTTCAACTGTTTGCTGCTCTGCTGATCGCGGAACTCCTCCAGCTGCTTGAAGCAGTTGCGGTTGATGATCTCCTCCAACTTGCGGTCTGGGTTGTTGCGGATATAGCATTGGTGGTCGAACACCATCAGCTCGCCATTCGCCTTGGTGTAGGGCTGCCAGGTGGGGAGTGAGGCGATGCCAGGAACACCCGTCTTGGCAAACTGTGCCCATACACTGCTCATCGTCTCAGCTAACTTCTGGTCTTCCTCCGAAGGTTCTGGCAGATCCTTGCCAGCCCGATGCAGGGTGTTGAAGCAGAACTTCAGCTCATGCCCATGAACGCTACCCTTATTCACTGGCGAACGCCAGGTAAACATATACATCCACGTCTTGGCCTGACGACTCTCTGCAATCTCGTCAGCAGTAATGATGGTCTTCGGACGGAACAGCCAATCGATGCTCACCAGATCCTGTGGAGTGTATGCCGGATAAGCCTCCGAGAAGGCCTTGATATAGTTGTTGGTCTCAAAGCCGAAGGTCGGCATCAGCTGTCTGCGAGCCTCGTCGATGGTCATCTCCTTGTCGTATTGCAGAGGCTGTAGCTCGTTGAACGTCGTACCAATCAGGATGGGGATATTCGTAGAGATCTCAGCGAATCCGTTCTGGAAGGGTTGCTGCAGCAGTGTCTCTCCGTCGGGAGTAGGCCCGAAGCCCCACATCATCGGCGTACCAGGCTTGCGGGTGCCGATGCTGGCAGCCATCGCACGCTGTCCTGCGGCATACAGATCCTCGTAGCTGACGTCTTTGATCTTGTCGATATCCTTCACGTCTATATTCAGCTCCTTCAGTACGGCCTTGCCCAGCTCCTCCGTCATCTGCTTGGTATTCACGTTAAGGATGGTGCCACTCATGATGATGGCCTTATGGAACAGTCCTCTGGCTGGGGGCATGCAGAGTAGGGTACCCACCTTACCGCCACCGCCCGACTCACCGAAGATGGTGACATTCGAGGGGTCGCCGCCAAACTGACTGATGTTCTTCTGCACCCATTGCAGGGCCTGCACCACGTCGAGCATACCTACATTGCCAGAATACTTGTATTTGTCGGAACAAGCCGAGAGATCCAGGAATCCGAGAATGTTCAGACGGTGGTTGATGCTCACTACCACCACATCCTTCTGTGCCAGTTTCATGCCAGGATCCCACTCCGAGGTGCCAGAGTCGAAGCCACCGCCATGCAGCCACACCATCACCGGCTTCTTCGCCTTCGTGTCGGTCGTCCAGACATTCAGCACACACGAGTTCTTCTCCGACATCTTATCCTCACTCAGCTTCTGTCCCCAGGTGTTCTGCATCACCTGCGGCCCCCAGTGGTCGCACACCCGGATGGTGTCCCACTTGTCAACAGGCAGCGGCGGCATAAACCGCTCCACCTTCGCGTAAGGAATACCAAGAAAACCCATTGACCCTTCATGGTCAAAACCCTTCACAAGTCCCGATTCGGTGCTCACCACCATCGGATCGTTCGTCTGAGCCATGCCGTTCATTGCCATCAGCATGGCCATCATTGATACAAGTACAGTTCTTTTCATAAAAAGTTGATAATTATCCTTAATTTGACGTTCGTTTCGGCCGAAAGTAAAAAGCCACACCTTATTAATTATATAATGTTAACTTATCAGCGGTTCTACTTCGAAGCTTTCCTAAATAATAAGTGAAAAGTTTGGCGGTGTCAAATATCTTTCTTACCTTTGCAGCGCGAAAATAAACCATAAAAGAATATCTAACTTTACTTAAAACTATTGTGTATGAAGAAGATGAGAAGCATGGCCCTCGCCTGTATGATGGCAGCGGCTTTGGTCTGCTGGGCTCAGCAGGAGAAACAGCAATCGACGGTATGTAACGCCGATGGCACCGTGACTTTCCGTTATTGGAATGACCACGCTAAGAATGTGCAGGTAGACGTCCAGTTTGCCGGCAGAAACGAGATGACCCGCGATGCCAACGGGGTGTGGACAGCCACCTTAGGGCCCGCTGCCCCCGACATGTATCCCTATTGCTTTGTGGTCGACGGTGTCAGTGTGATGGATCCGCTGAATCCGCAGTACTTCCCCAACGAGGGTTTCAAGAACAGTCTGTTAGAGATCAAGGATCCCAAGGGTGCGTTGGTACACGACATCAAGCCTGTGCCTCACGGACGTCTGGAATATGTGCATTACTACTCTAAGAGCTTAGGTGCCACCAATAACGCCATTGTCTATCTGCCGCCTTCCTATATGATGGATCGCGACAAGAAGTACCCTGTGTTCTACCTCATCAGCGGCACCACCGATACCGAGGAGGTGTATTATAAGGTGGGTCGTATGAACTATATCCTCGACAACCTCTTGGCTGAGGGTGCTGCCAAGGAGATGATCATCGTGCTGCCTTATGGCAATCCCTATAAGCTGCTGCCCGTACAGCCCTCGAAGGGTATGCCCGCCATGGGCTTCGGCAACGATGTGTTCAGCAACGACCTCATCAACGACCTGATGCCTTACGTAGAGAAGAACTACCGCACCATCAACGATGCCGATCACCGTGCCATCGGCGGTTTCTCTCGTGGTGGAAACCAGGGCCTTTACAATGGTCTTTCCAACCTCGATAAGTTCTCTTATCTCTGCTCTTACAGCTCGTTCACCTCGATGGATATCCCAGGCGTCTACGACAATGCCGCCGATACCAACAGCAAGATCCATCTGTTCTGGTTGGGTGTGGGCACCGACGATTTCCTCTATGGCAACGCCCGCGACTATATGGCTTTCCTCGACCAGAAAGGCATCCGTTCCGTGAAGGTGTTCACCCACGACAAATACGGTCATACCTGGATGAACGCCAAGTATTTCCTCGACAAGACCTTCCGTCTGCTCTTCAACCCCGAGGCTGCTGAGGCTGCCATGAAGGAGGGCCAGCCAGCGCCTGAGCCTACGGGCAAGGAGGCGCAGTTCACCCCAGGTGTGATGGCCCGTCTGTTCCCCAAGCCCATCATCTCTCCAGAGTTCGGCGAGAACAGCATCACCTTCCGCTGCAAGGCACCCGAGGCTACGCTGGTACAGTTGGAGACGGAGCTCTCGCCAGAGCCCATCGCTATGGAGCGCGACTCCGACGGTGTGTGGAGTGTCGCCATGACGGACAACCTCTACGAAACCTTCAAATACTGCTTCGTGGTTGATGGCACCCGTGTGGCCGATCCCAGCAATATGTACCTCTCGCCCGACAAGGGCTTCAAATACAGCATCGCCAACAATCCCGCTGGTCCGTTCAGTCTGGCCTCGATGGGTGAGGAGGTAGAACATGGTCGTACGGCCTACGACGTAGAGCGTGGTGAGGCGTGGTATATGTCGCCTATGACAAAGAAGCGCGTGGCGCCCACCTTCATCCAACTCATCCCAGGCGAGAACGATACCATGGAGAGCTGGTTCAAGGTAGGTGGTGCCGATGCCATCGCCGATAAGTTAGTGGCCGATGGTAAGACCAAGCCCTGTGTCATCACCACCAGCGATCTGAAGTTCATGCACCAGGGACCACAGGCACCTGACTTCAAGGTGCTCACACTCCGTGCCGACGATTATCAGACCTGGGCTCAGCGTCGTCGTGCATTAGTCAAACTGCTGCTCAGCAATGCCAAATAAATAACTGAATATGGAGCGGCTATGGAACAGGAACTACTGCAAGGTAATGACAGCCAACTTCTCGCTGTTCTTTGCCTTCTATGTTCTCACCCCTCTGCTGCCGCTCTACCTCAGTGAACATTTCGGTGCGACGAAAGATGTGATAGGGCTCGTGCTTTCCGGTTATACCGTCACGGCCCTATTCATCCGTCCGTTCAGCGGCTATATGGTCGACACCTTCCCTCGTAAGACGGTGCTGATGATCGCCTTCAGCGGCTTCGCCATCTTCTTTGCAGGCTATCTGGCCGCATCCACCTTATTATTATTCTTAATCGTGCGTACGCTGCATGGCGGCCCCTTCGGCGTGCTCACCACGGCCAATGCCACAGCGGCGATCGATGTGCTGCCCTCCAGTCGACGGACGGAGGGCATTGGCTATTATGGCCTGAGCAATAACTTAGCGATGGCCATCGCCCCCACCGCAGGCATCTTTCTCTATAAGTACACAGGCAGTTTCCAGATGCTCTTCTGGCTCGCCTTCATCGTAGCCTGCTTCGGCCTCCTCGTCGATTCCACCGTCCACCTCTCTCCCCCTAAGATAGGGGGAGCCGGAAGGGGTCTGAAAACCCTATCCTGGGATCGCTTCTTCCTCATCAAAGGCTGGCTCCTCGGCGTCAACATGATCGCCTTCGGCTTCAGCTTCGGTGTGCTCAGCAACTACCTCGCCATCTACGGCAAGGAAGAGATGGGCATCACTGGCGGCACAGGCACCTATTTCATGCTCTGCTCCATCGGACTGATCCTCTCCCGTCTGCAAGGCAGCAAAGCCCTCCGTAATGGACGTGTCACCCACAACGCCGGCTCAGGCATGGTCATCTCCCTCATCGGCTACACCTTATTTATATTAATGCCCACCCTGGCGAACCATTTTTCACTTTTCACTTTTCACTCTTTACTTTTCACTTCTATCGCCTACTACGGCTCAGCCCTCCTGATCGGTCTCGGTAATGGTCACATGTGGCCCGCCTTCCAGAATATGACCATCAACGTGGCTCATAACAACCAGCGCGGCACTGCCAACAGCACCATTCTCGTGTCGTGGGATCTTGGTATGGGTCTCGGCATCCTTGTGGGAGGTGTCGTCGCCGAACTGTTAGGATATGGTGCTGCCTTTTGGACGGTGGTCATCATCAACGCTGCGGGTGTCGCCTGCTTCTTTTTGGCCACCAAAAAATTCTTTTTGAAGCGAAATCTGAATCCGTCCGTGATGTAACTTTTGCAAAAAAGGGGTCAAAAAGTGCCGATTTTCACTATTGTAAAAATTTGCTAAAAAATGCAAACTAACGGATTTTATCGACGAATAGCGGGATTTTATCGACGAAATTTTTTCCTTTTTGATTTTTTAACAAATACCCCCTAAATTTCTTCGAAAAAAATGCTTTTCGTATTTTTTATTTTCATAACTTTGTAGCGACCAATATGAGAAAAAGGGTTGAATGAATCAACCATGAACCTTTAAAAAATTATAGATGATTACGTAACCTTACCCATCATTTCCAACACAAACCCATACCATAATACATATAATAAGATACCAAAAAACGTTGTCTGCCCCTCGGCCTCCCCCAACAGCCGAGGGGTTTTTTATGTCACGCCATCTTATCTTACCCGAATCATACGAACGTTGTAATGCTCAACCTGGCGACTGTGGGTTACCTCATAGCCATCGGGGCAATAGGTCGATTTGTTGTCGTCCCAAACGTCGATCGTAGCATCGAGCAAATTGTCGTTCAGGTTCTTCACGTAGATGGTGATGAAATTGTCGTCTAAGGTACGCTCCTTTAAGTTGATGGTGTTGAGACTGAAAGAATAATCGCCATAGAAGGTGTGGTCGCCCCGATACCCGTAGTAGTTGTGGATACAGATATTGAACTTCCCGCCAGCACCGAAAGTCAGGTCCTTAATGCCGAAATCAGGATAGGACTCGGCTGCAACCCAAGTGTGACTGCTCTTGCTGTATATTTCCACGAGCTGCCAACTGGTATTGGCAAGCTTTGATGAATACTCCTTCGCCTGATATCTCTCGGCGTTACCACTTTCAATCTCTACATCGCACGATGTCAGAACCAAACTGCAGATCATAGCTGCAAATAAACAAAACTTCTTCATATCTTTACTTTTTTACTTTTTTACTTTTTTATTTTTCGATGATGCAAAGATATACCCTTTTCCCTTATCTCTTTTCACTTTTCGCTTCTTTCTCTTTTACTTGTTGCGTCACCCCTCCCTCATTTGCGACAAATAGCCGAATCCACGCAATAACTGTCGCAAGAACGTTAAAAGAAACAACCCACTGCATCTCAAAAAAACTCAAATATAATTTGGTTTTTTATTCGATTTGCACTATCTTTGTCCCCCAAAAAGTAGCTATATGAAACAAGGTTGGATTTATAAGATGATCATTGCCGCTGTCCTGATGATGGTGGCTGATTCAGCAATGGCCCAGGCTGAGGCCGACTCACTCTTCGATGCGAAGTTCTATCGTGATTTCGACATGAGCAAGTTCCCCGAAGGTACGTTTAATGGCGCTTATCCCCGATACCCTCTCAGCAGCGACCCCGTGGAGTTTATCGCCTACACCTATATTGATGTAGATGGAGACGGCAAGCCAGAGCTCTGGTTGCGCGACGAGAACCAGCGGTACAACGCCGTTTATGCCATCATCGGCGATAGTCTGGAGCTGTTAGCCGATGCCGATGCGCGTAGTGAGATGGAGTTCTATAAAGGTGCCGTGGGCTATAGCGGCTATTACGGCTCAGGCAAGTACTGTGAGGGAGCAACCGTCGTCAGGAACAGTCGCCCTGCGGACTATTACATGGAGGAGGTCATCTTCAGCATGGAGGACAATGAAACCATTCTCGACGAGATCTACTATCTGAACGACAAGGAATCCACATCCGACGAGTGTGACAAATTCCGCGAGAGTCTCGGTGAGAAAATCGAGCGCCATCCCGTATGGCACTCCATCCCCGAAAAAGATCGCATCCGAATCGAATAACCCCAAAACAATCCCTGTCACTCGACGGGGATTCTTATTCTCCCCTCCTAAGCAGGAAAGGCTACGGGTCGGCGAACTTGGCTCGGGAATGGGGTGACCCAAAGGGTGGGGGGCTGATCCACCTCAGGTGGGGCTGTCGTTTTCTGTCTGACTGCTGCAAACTTTTTGCTTTTTTTCTTGCAAGTTTCAGATTTATTTCCTATATTTGCATCCGAAACTGAATAGTCAGTTATAAACGTAATAAACCAATTTAAAAACAAAAACAGTATGAAAAAAAGTGCAATTCTGTCCTTAGTGGGGGGGGTACTAATGTGCCTTCCAATGTTGTTCTTCAGTTGCGGTAACGCAGATAACGCACTGGAGCAAATTATCAATGGTGGCGGTTCTAACGAAACCCAGTTAGCCCAACTTACAGATGCTATTAAAAGCAATGCCAAAGTACTCATTGAGTACACCCTTTATGGCGACACCAAGGCAAAACAGATTGAATTCACCTTCGATGGAGGTCTTGAACAATTTGCCGAAGTAGAAGACATTGTCCCAGATAATCAGAACTATGTATTGTTTCCAAGTCTGGAATACGATAAAGCGAGTGGTGTTATTACCTTCTCATTGATAGCCACTATCCAAGTTCCTACGACTCGTAGCTCTGCTCCCCCATTACAAAAAGTATTGGTTGTAGTTTTCGATGTCAAAGCTAAAACCTATAAGGTTGCCAGCCTTCCTGGATTCTCCTTCAAGGTGGTAAAGATCGAAGGTCTTCCTGTAGATGTTGAGAACGCATGGCCTGAATCATCAGAAATTGCTCTCAAACAAATAACTGTTTATGAAAGTACAGATAATTATGAAACAGCCTTTATAGATGGCATGGAAGACTATCCATTTGTTATCAACTATGAAGAAGGTAAAACATGGGGAGATCTCATTGGATTCTATACAACATTACTCGATAATGAAGATGTTGTATGTCATGAAGAATCTACTGGGTCAGGTTATATGTCATATATTAATTTAGATTTTACAAAATACGAATTTATTTACGGTTTTGATAATGTTTTCATGATTTTCTCAAAGGAGAAACCAGATTTAAATGAAGACGATACAGTACAACCCGATCAGGAAATAGTTTTGCCAACCTATACTGGTTTGAGTCTTAATTAATAAGTGTTCACTCCAAACCAACCCAGCCCCTCGGCCATCACAACGATGCCAAGGGGCTGTAGTTTTAATAGCATGGCCATGTGGCTGCTTGTTTCTGTGATGTTATGCAGTTTTTAATGGGCAAAAAGCAAAATAATAAAGAAAAATTTGGCTGGTAACTGGAAAATAGTTACTTTTGCATTATATGAATACGATGACTTATAAAGGCTATTTGGGCTCAGTGGCCTATAGCGAGAAAAATCAGGTGTTCTTCGGTAAGATCGAGGGCATCAATGGCTTGGTAAATTTCGAGGGCGAGAGCGTTAAGGAACTTACTGAAGCATTCCATGAGGCTGTTGACGATTATCTGGCCTATTGTGAGGAGGAAGGTATAGAACCCGATAAACCCGATGATTCGGATGCCTCGATTCTTTCAATTCTCCCCTCCTGAGTAGGAAAGGCTACTATTGAATTCTTCATATCTTTGCCTCAAAATGAAACAAAAATAGGTAGAATCTAAAAAAACTCAAATAAAATTTGGTTTATTATTCGATTTTCACTATCTTTGCAGCGTCAAAGGTTTACTTTTGACTATCCGGGCAGAATCCCGAGAGGGCGGACAACCGCCTTAGGAGCAAGACATCACGATAACTACTCCATTTTAAACCATCCCTGCAAAGGGGTGGTTTTTTATCTTTCATATGCTTTCTTGAATTTTCGAAGGAAAGCAGGGTCGCTTGCCATGTTTCTTTTAATAGAAAGATGTTTCCGCCCCTTGAGTTCTTGAGCGTCTGGGTGTGGGAAGTATGTAAACGAGAGTTCATGCAGTTTTCTCAATTCTGAAGCGATGTCGCTTATCATTTGGTTGGTTCCTTTTTAAACGATTATATGGTTTGTCTAATATTAGACTTACCGGAAAACTGATGCAAAGGTACTAACTCTTTTTGAAATATACAAGGTTTTTGGGGGAAAGATTTGGTTTTCTTCTCACTTATTCGTATCTTTGCACCCAAATTAATCCTTGTAAATAAAACCAAACATTATGAAGCGTGTTCAATCAACCCTAAGCGTGGCCATGCGGCTGCTTGTTTCTGTGATGATCTGCGGCTCTGCCGTGGTGTTTACGTCGTGTGGTGAGAATACCCTTGAAGAGATTCTCGGAGCTATTGACAATCCGTCAGGCTCAACGGTTGCCGTAACAGGTATTACACTCAACAAGGCATCACTGAGGCTTTATATGAACAACACTGAGACGATGCCAGGCTCTGTCTTGCTGACAGCTGCTGTTTATCCTGACAATGCTACTGACCAGAGTGTAACCTGGTCTTCGAGCGATGAGACCAAAGCTACCGTAGATGAAACAGGAAAAGTAACTGCTGTAGCCAAAGGTACAGCCACCATCACAGCTAAGGCTGGCGACAAGACTGTTACCTGCGAGGTAACCATTGGAAGAGGCATTGATCTTAGTACTGTTACTACAGACAGTGAGTTTGAGGATTACGACGAGTTGACAGGAACTTTGGGCACTAAGGTGAAAATCTCCATTGCTGACGGTGCTACTGTAACCCTGCGTGATGTAGACCTCAATGGTAACGGAGCTTTGGGGTGGGCCAATTATGCTGGTATCACCTGTATTGGTGATGCCACCATTATTCTCAAAGGAACAAATTCAGTGAGAGGATTCGGTTCTTACCATCCAGGTATTTTTATTCCATCAGGCAAGACACTTACAATCCAAGGAGCGGACACAGACAAACTTACCGCTGCTCCTAAAGATGTAAATGACGGCGATTGCAAAGGTGCCGGTATCGGTGGCGGTTATGATATGAGCTGTGGCAATATCGTAATCGAGGGTGGTGACATTACCGCTAAGGGTGGCAATTTTGCAGCTGGCATAGGTGGAGGTGGATTAGGTCATTGCGGCTCCATCACCATCAGTGGCGGTAAAGTCAATACCAGAGGTGGTAACTGTGGCGCTGGTATCGGTTGTAGTAGGCGTGGAAATTGTGGCGACATTACTATCAGTGGTGGTACTGTTGAAGCTAAAGGTGGCACTGATGGAGCAGGTATCGGAGGCGCTTTTAATGATGGTTTTGCGCGTCAATGCGGCAACATCATAATCCGTGGTGATAATACAAAGGTGACTGCTGTAGGTGGGTCCAGTTCCGCAGGTATTGGCAGCGGTTCTATAAATGGTTCAACCAGCTCTTGTGGCACTATTACAATTTACGGCGGAACCGTCGAGGCTTCTGGCGGTACTGATGGTGCTGGCATCGGAAGTGGTCGTGAGGGCGAATGTGGCAAAATAACGATTAGTGGCGGAACCGTCGAGGCTACTGGCGGTACTGAAGGTTCTGGTATCGGAAGTGGTCGTGAGGGCGAATGTGGCAAAATAACGATTAGTGGCGGTGTTGTCAAAGCTTCGAGTGCAAGATGTGGTGCTGGTATAGGTTGTGGCCTTATAGGCGTTTGTGGTGATATTGAGATCAGTGGTGACAATACAAAGGTGACTGCTGTAGGTGGCAATGGAGGTGCAGGTATTGGCAGCGGTCAATCTGAGTACCCCAAAGATAGCAGATGTGGCCACATAACCATCCTTGGCGGTACTGTTGATGCTAAAGGTGGAGATCAAGGTGCAGGTATCGGAACTGGTTATGCACCAAGTCCATCGAGTATATGCGGTGCTATTAATATCACCAGCGGAGTGACCAGCGTCACGGCTACAAAGGGTAGTGATGCAGAAAGTATTGGTAGAGGGTATTCGGGCGATTGTGGTACAGTTACTATTGAAGATGAAGAAAAAGTAACGCAGAACTGATTTCGTGAATCCCCTCTAACTTGCTGAGGATAAATAACAAATCGAGGCACCCGATGATTTTTTCGGATGCCTCGATTCTCTTTGATTTTTTACTTTTCACTTTTCACTTTTCACTGTGGCTTTAGGCCACGCACGATGTTGCGCCTAATGCTGTCAGCACCGCCGAAGCGATCGACGCAATCAACTGCACAATGAATTTCATTGTTTCTTTCTTACTCATAGCTTTTTAAAAATTAAATTCTCAATTAACTTTGATCCTAAGCTCCGAGCCGAAGGCGAGGGGGCCGTAGGCCGTATCCCTCCCTGGCGAGGGAGGGCCAAGGGTAGGTTGAAGCCCCTTCTTAATGGTAAGAAGGGGTTGGGGTTGTTGGAGTCCCCAGGGCTTCAGCCCTGCCCCTGTCGCCTCTCAGGCTTTTGAGGCTAATCTCCTGAGCCAGGAGTATCAGGAGATTCAGGCTCGAAGGTTGCCGTCGCATAAGAAGATACGGGAATCTTCTCCTGATAGGAAACGGTCTTCCCATCGATCTCCTTCTTCTTGGCCGCAATGACGTAAGCCGCCTTGAACTGACACTCCTTCTTCAGCGCACGACTGGTCAGCGCCTCGCCCTTGGAGTTCTCGGGGGTGAATCTCAGATGCACGCCTGCAATGAGATTGTCGATACCCACGTTCATCGACTCCTCCACGCTGCTCACCGCCTTGGTGCCATCACTCTCGATGCTGGGTGAGAAGGTTCCGAAGCCGTCTAACTTCACGGGCTGACCCTGGGTCACCATCTCCTTCAGACAGTTCACGATGTTCTGGAGAACCAGTACTGCCATCGGATAATCCACGAGCTTGCCATGCTCACTGATGTGACGGGCAAAACCCTTCAGGTTCAGGGGCTCTTTCGAGTCCGCCTCGGGGTAATACTTGCCGTAGCCCTTGTTGAATCGGTTGTTGTTCTTACGAAGATTTACCTGAAATGCAATTACTTCACTTGCCATAGTTGATTTAAAGTTTTAATTGTTTGACTTAAAGTTAAAATTCTCGTTGTGATCTTCCGTTTCCGCTTCCCTTGGCCTTCGTTCTGCTTCCTCATCTGAATCACATTGCAAAGATACAAAAAATATTTATTCGAACCAAATAATTTTTGCTTTTGAAAGCAATTATAGACAGTTATGAGCAATTAATAGCAATTATACCAAAGAAATTGTCAAAATTAATAGGAAATTCCAAATATTTTTAGTATCTTTGCAGTGAAATTATAAGTTTAACCAACAAAATACTATTATGATCCAAAACAAATCTACTTTCGGACGTACCGAGCTCGCCCAACAGTATTTCCCTAACGTTTTGCCTAACTCAGCCTGGCACAAATTCAGGGCATTGCTGGAGGAAATCCCCGAGCTTTCACCACTCGCCACGCAGAAGCGACGCACCTATTTACCAGCAGAAGTCAATATTATTTATCAACACCTCGGGCGGCCATAACCGCCCTTTTTCGTGCCCTTTTGGAGACTCTGACTTTACTCCTACTAAAGTCCAGGTTTAATCGGAGTAAAGCCCCATTTTACTCGTAGTAAACTCCAGCTTTACTTGGAGGGTATTTTGAGAGCAATAAATACCAATGGATATTGTAAAAGAATTGTCAAGACGGGTACACAGGTACACGGGTACACGGGTACTTTTTGATTTTCCAATCTACTCAAAATCCCTCTTATATTTATTATATATATATTATATATTTTAATATATAATATATATATAATAAATTAATATAGAAATTCTAATCCATCTACATAAAATGAGTTTTGCAGATGTACCCGTGTACCCATGTACCCGTGTACCTGTCTTAAATGTTAAAATTGCAAGGTGTACCGAGTTATGGGACAACGTAGGGTTACTTTTGCCGTCGTATGGGAGAATATGACGATATTATCAACTTGCCACATCATGTGTCGAAGCGGCATCCGCAGATGTCGATGTGGAAGCGTGCAGCTCAGTTTGCACCCTTTGCTGCCATGGAGGGCTATAAGGAGGCCATCGAGAAAGTGAATAAGGAGAGTGAACGTGCGTATGAGACACAGTATGTGGATGAGTGGTGATATGCAAATTACAATGAATATTGAGGCAAATACAGGTAATAATCTCCAAGAATGCAAGTTTTTGTGTGTGCAATCACAAAACTAATGGCTACTCCAGAAATGGTTCTTGGGTTGCTGTAAGTGGGGACATAAAAGATTGT
>JAEEGL011341108.1_pt1 | contig 37175 bp, 30 predicted proteins | sample 9134231 | NCBI WGS metagenome assembly JAEEGL01 (sample SAMN16246548, study PRJNA631951) | gut metagenome | biome: gut microbiome; feature: rumen; material: fiber-attached | host: Bos | place: Iran: Karaj | collected 2018-10 | reverse complement strand
ATCCTTTATGTCTGATAGCGCCAAGTAAAGTTCCACTTGATAAAGAATACCTAATGCCGTGATTGTCACAAAATCCAACAACATTATCGAGAATGTCAATTTGGATTTTACGCAATTCAGTGATATCGGTAATCTGTCTCATTAAAATGATATTTTCTGCAAATTTATGCTCTTTTTGACAATAAAACAACTATCAGTAGATTAAATTATTTTGTAAAATATTTTTTTTGAGTTAATTTTGCCTATTAATTTTATTGACAGATTATATGAAAGTTTCAATTCTCATACCTGTCTATGGAGTGGAGCGATATATTGAACGCTGCGCTCGTTCGCTGATGGAACAGTCATATCATAATATAGAGTATGTCTTTGTAAATGATTGCACACCAGACAATTCAATTCAAGTGTTAAGCAGTATTGTTGAACAATATCCTAACCGCAAATCGCAAGTGCATATAATTAATCATGAAACAAACAAAGGACTGGCAGCTGCACGTCAAACTGCCATAGATGCATCAACTGGCGATGCCATTATGTTTGTTGATAGTGATGATTATATAAAAACAAATACTGTTGAGTGTTTGGTTGAAGTAATGAAGTCATCTCATGTAGATGTTGTGGATGGTGGGCTGTCGGTCGTAATTAATGGGGTAAAAAAGGAAGATTATCTCCCACTTCATTTAAGTATAGAGGCATATGTAAAAACAGTATTGTGCCAGAGTCTGGATACCAATAGGGTAGTTGGCCGTCTATTCAATCGTAATATTTTTACTGACAACAGTATTAAATTTATGCCAGGTGTAGACTATGGTGAAGATTTCTCGGTTACCCCACGAGTATTAGCACATGCATCTAGAAGATGGGTTGATAAGTGCTTTTATTATTATTGTTCAGACAACCCAGAATCATATACAAATAACATTTCAACTAAAAATGCTATCTCATTTTTTAAAGCGCAGCAAATTGTGGGATCCTTTTTTTGCTCAGATGCCAGTTTGAGGAATTATCGCTTTGCTGTTGAAATGGGGTGGGTGAATGCTTGGCGTTTTGCCCGACGTTTTCATGTGGACAAAGATTTGGCGAAACAACACTTTAAGATGGAGCCAACGCATCCGGTTACTCGCTTTTTGACATTCTTGATGAATTCGCACATTCCTTATTCCTTAGTGAATTTCTTATATAAATCAGTGCGAACCATTTTCCTCAAATCAGTTAGATAAAAGCTTAAATTATCGATGCAACATCTTTTGTTTTAAAAACTCCCAACTTTCGGCAAATATTTTAACCTTCGCCAATTTCATGGTTGAAATATATAAAGCCATACACAATACAATCTTCACAATCAAGCGAAGGATGCTATTGTCAATATATAGCGAGATAAAGTAAACAATCCCAAATAGCACTGCGGTAATAAAGAAAAATGGCAGTATATCTAACAGAGTTTCATGCCATTTCAGGTCTATTAGTCGTTTGGCTACTATTTGCCACGTGATCAACCACAAAATGATTACAATAGAGTAAACAGATACGACAACTACTATTGATTTAGAAAACACATAATAACACAAAAGTATTGCAGAAATTTGCAATATAATTTGCCCAACGTTACACCATAGGTATATATCGCTTCGTTTGCATCCTATTGCCAGATGCTGATACAATGCATAAAAAGGCATAAATGCTCCCGCAAAACATAATATCTGAAGCAGAGGCACACTGTCAGACCACTTTTCACCTAATATACCAATAAACTCTTTAGCTATTACAATCAAGCCAATCATGACAGGGAATGACAAAAAAGAAGTGAACCGCATCATTTTCCTGAACACTCGTTTCTGTCTTTGTTTGTCCTCATTGACACTTACTAAAACGGTTTGAACTACTTGAATAAGCGAACCACTGACAAATGTGTGTGCTTGGGTGTTCCACTTATTGGCTTGGGCATAATTACCTACTTGGGATATGTTGAATAATCGCCCAAAGATGAAAGTTAATATTTGACCACTTAGAGTGTTTATGATGTTTGTGAAAAGAATATTAACAGCAAAACTAAACATGCGTTTTACTGGGGTGAAGTCTACTTTCCAGGATGGATGCCATGAGACGAAATGATATCGCCCAAAATTGAGAACAACAATATATATGACTTGCTGCCAAGCAAGGCTCCAATAGGCATAGCCATTAAAAGCGAGTGTAATACCAGTAGCGCCTGAGCACAATAACGCAATTGCATTAATGATTGCGACCTCACGGTTCATCATGTTTTTATTCATGTATGCCGCATGAGCAATACCAAAAGCTGAAATCGGAACAGTAATGAACACAAACCTAGATACATCAATCAGTACTGGTTGGTGGAAGAACGAAGCAATAAGCGGGGCGCATAACCATAAGATTATATATAGTGTTATTCCAGCAATTATATTGAACCAAAATACAGAATTGTAGTCGTTGGCTTTTGGTTCCTTAAGGTTTATGAGCGCTTGGGTAAAGCCACTACTTTGGAGGTTGCCAGCTATCAATGTAAAAATGGTGAGTACGCCCACTATACCATAGTCTCCTGGAGTAAGAAGTCTCGCAAGCACAATTCCAAAAAGGATGTTCAGTACTTGTAACGTGCCGTTATTCAACACGCTCCAAAATAAACTTTGTTCAGTTCGTTCCTTCAGTGGCCGGATTTGGTTCTCCATTCTAGTGCTAATAGTAATGGGCAAAATTACTCATTTATTCTGGAATATTCAAAGTATTTCATTTTTTTGACAAAAAATCAGAGGTTTAGAGTAGAGAATGGTGTTATGCAATCGGTATACAAGCCTTATAAAGATTTTTTAAATATTTAATTGTTGCAGGAAATGACATTTTTTACGTACTTTGCAAAAAAGATAGGTTAATAGTTAAAAAACATTTAAGGGTAATAATATGGATATTCTAAAATTTAAGAAGAAAAGTATTCTACAGCAGTTGCGTTCGTCTTATCAGCCAAAGCTTCCTGCTGCGTTGCAAGGTCCTGTTGTTGCAGTAAAAGGTGCCGAAACCCAGTCGGCTGGTGACCAAGAAGACATCAAGGCATTGTTCCCCAATACTTATGGCCTTCCTGAGCTTACTTTTGTTCGTGACGAGAATGCTACCTCAATGCATAATGAGGATTCATTTAACGTCGGTGTTATACTTTCAGGAGGACAGGCTCCGGGTGGACATAACGTTATCTGTGGTATTTTTGATGGAATCAAGGCTCTTAACGAGAAGAATCGTCTTTATGGTTTCCTAATGGGCCCCGAGGGTCTTATTGAGCATGATTATAAAGAACTCTCTCGTGAAATCATTGATGAATACCGCAACTGTGGCGGTTTTGACATGATAGGCTCAGGTCGCACCAAACTTGAGAAACCAGAGCAATTTGAGAAAGGGCTTGAGATTATCAACAAACTCGGCATCAGAGCTGTCGTGATAATTGGTGGTGACGATAGTAATACTAATGCTGCTGTGCTTGCTGAATATTATAAGAGCAAGAATGTTCGCGTTCAAGTAATTGGCTGCCCAAAAACTATTGATGGTGACTTGAAGAATGAAAAAGTTGAAATTTCGTTCGGTTTTGACACTGCAACCAAACTATACAGCGAACTGATTGGTAACGTTGAGCGTGATTGTAATAGTGCAAAAAAATACTGGCACTTCATTAAACTTATGGGGCGCTCTGCATCTCACATCGCCCTGGAATGTGCACTGCAAACTCAGCCTAACTACTGTGTTATTGGCGAAGAAGTAGCCGAAAAGAACATGTATCTTGACGATGTTGTCAGTGATATCGCACGAGTGGTTGCTGCTCGCGCAGCTGAAGGTAAAAATTATGGTACAGTTCTTATTCCAGAGGGACTTGTGGAGTTTATGCCAGCTATGAAGAAACTTATCGATGAGCTTAACGACATGCTTGCTGAGAATCCCAACTTCTCAAAGTTGAATACTGAGGAGCAGCGCGAATATGTGCTTTCACATCTAAGCAAAGAGAATGCTACCCGTTTTGAGACATTACCTCCTAGTGTAGCTCGTCAGCTTACTCTCGATCGTGATCCTCATGGTAATGTTCAGCTTTCACTGATTGAGACTGAGAAATTGCTCAGTGAAATGGTTGCTAAGAAGCTTCAGAAAATGAAGGATGAAGGTAAGTTTGTTGGCAAGTTCAAGACTCAACACCATTTCTTCGGTTATGAAGGCCGTTGTGCTGATCCATCAAACTTTGATGCTGATTATTGCTATGCTCTTGGGTACAATGCCGCAATGCTTATTAATGCCGGTGCAACTGGTTACATGTCTTCAATTCGTCATCTTGCAAAGCCTGCTTCAGAATGGGAGGCTGGTGGTATTCCTATCACTATGATGATGAATATGGAGCACCGTAATGGTAAGCAGAAACCTGTCATCAAAAAGGCTCTTGTTGATCTTAATGGCAAACCATTCAAGGTATTTGCAAATAGCCGCGAACTCTGGGCCAAGGAAACCTGCTATATCTATCCTGGTCCAATTCAGTACTTCGGTTCTGATGAGATGTGTGATCAGACTTCATGCACACTCTATTACGAGCAAGGTGGCAAATAAAAAGCACCTTCACTAAAGACATGAGGAAGTGATTCCAATGTCAGTGAATGTGTTTCATTTTTACCTTTTTTACAGCTTGCAAAATCCCCAGCATTTCATGCCGGGGATTTTCTATTATAAGTAATTTTGTTCTTTAAGGAAATCAAGAAATTTCTTTGAGAACAACTCGTTGCTTTCACGAGGATAGCGCACATCGGTAAACACCTGTGCCAGTGTTTCCTTTTCATTTTCCTTTACAAACCCCTTGTTTACATCAAGTGATTCCTTGTGCCGGTACACATCTTTCACTTCATTTTGGCTTAGTTCATGGTATTGTTCTAGGTGAATAATACCATTCAAAGGTAATCGGTCAGTCTTGAATTGTTCATTTTGCTTTGGATAACCAACGGTAAGGGTAATGATTGGGATAACACGCTGGGGTAGATGTAGTACTTCTGCAATCTCTTGGGCATTATAAGTGGTAGTGCCTATATAACAGCAGCCAAGCCCATTCATTTCAGCTATAGTATTAAACTGTTGAGCAAATATTGTCACATCAAGAATTGCGCTCATCAGAGATTGGAAGTTGTCATAACCTGGTTTGGCATTTGATGCGTTGCACCATGACACGAAACGGTTGAAATCAGCACAGAATGTGAGCACTACTGGGGCCTCGGTAACCATGGGCTGATTGAAGTGACATGGAGCAAGACGTTTCTTACACTCCATGGCACGTGTAACCACTACACTGTACAGTTGCATTCCTCCAGTTGTTGGGGCATGGCTTGCAGCTTCAATCATTTCATTTAAAATGTTGTTGTCTATATCACGCGAAGCATACTCACGAACAGTCGCTCTTTTGAAAAAATAATTTAAATCCATAAGTCATATTTTTTTTGCAAAGTTATTGTTTTTTGCTGTTATATTTAGTTGTTTTTTGAAAAAAAGATGTAAATTTGCGAAAGTAAGTGGTACAAATTGTTTGACATTATTGTAAACATGTGTCATGACTGTTATTGTAAATAATTTAAAAATAAGAATATTCAAGGGAGCTACTGTAGGTGATGTCCTGTTAAGATATCTTGTGCGTAATGGCCTGGATTTAAACAATATATCTGTTTATGAGGTGACTGACAAGTGGGGGCATAAACTCGATAATTCAGCACCTTTATCTGAAAGGCAAATTATTAAAATAACAAACCTATAAAATTATGAAAAAGTTTTTTTTGTCAATAATTAGTGTGCTTTTCTTTTCTTTCTCGTTCAACTTAAATGGAGAGACAGTTAGAATTTTATCAAGCAACGACATGCATTCGGCAATTGATAAGATGCCTCAACTAGCAGCGATAGTTGACAGTCTTAGGGCAATTGATCCAAGTTTGTTGATATTCTCTGCCGGTGATAACCGAACAGGAAACCCTTACAATGACCGATATTTACCTGTTTCTTACCCTATGATAGAATTGATGAATCTTATTGGATTCGATGCTTCGGCACTTGGAAATCATGAATATGACTCAAATATTGATGGATTAGCTAGAATGACTGCACTTTCTAACTTCCGCTATCTTGCTGCAAACATACAATGCCCCCACGAAACTGGCATTCATGTGGTTCCATATCAAGTGTTCGACGTAAAAGGCGTTAAGGTGGGAGTACTTGGCATCACACAGGTGGGCACATTAGGAATACCCGATACTCACCCTGACAACGTAAAAGGCCTGTCATTTCAGCAACCTGAAGATGTTATTCCACAGTATAAATGGCTCACAGAACAGTGTAATGTTAATATTTTGCTCACTCATGTGGGTTATGAGAATGATATTGAACTGTCGAAATTATTTCCTTACTATGATTTGATTATCAGCAGTCACACTCACACTCAAATTGAAGGAGGAGAGATACATAATGGTGTACTCATCACTCAGAATGGCTATCAGTTACCTCGTGTTACTTTAACTACACTTGAGGTCAATGAAGGAAAAGTAACAAGTAAAAAAGCCGAAAATATTTTCATCTATAAAAACTCTCGCCGTGCTGAGGCCGCTCAGGCACTGCTTGACCATTTCAATAACAATCCCGAGATGGAGAGAGTGGTTGGAGAAGCAGTAACTGACTTTCAGAGCTATGAGTCACTTGGCATGATGATGTGTGATGCTTGGGTCGCAGAATGTGAGTGTGACATAGCGATTGAGAATTATGGCGGTGTGCGTTACGATTTCTTCCCCGCTGGTCCTATCAAGGTTAAAGACATTCTTAATCTAGACCCTTTCATGAATTCGGCTGTAGTGATGTCACTGACAGGAAAAGAACTGAGTGACATGTTGATTGCTTGTTATAAAGCTGACCGCAACCGTTTCCCAATTACCAGTGGCTGTACAGCAATTGTAACTTATGCTGATGAGACAAAAAGCAATATCAAGAAACTCGAACTTTTCACACCCGATGGCAAGAAATTGGACATGAAGAAAAAATATCGTGTAATGGCAAATAACTATGTTGCTTCAATCGCCGATTCACCTCGTCAGGACCAAGGAGTGCGTTCGTCAAACACAACGTCCGATCTCATTATCAATTATCTGGAAAAAGTAAAGAATGTTGATTATCAAGGCAGGTCTAGTTTTACTGAGAAATGGTGAATAACTGAGTGATGATATTAAACACAATGTTTCACAACCTGTTAGGGTTGTTGATAACTTTTGTCACGAAACTTATTAACAATTGTTTTAATTTAGTTTTTTTGTGATTAATTTTGCACGTTTTAGCGAGTAAATGAATACAACAAATTAATACTTAAAAAACAAATATAGTGGAAAATAAAACTTATACCTACGATGAGGCTTATCATGCCTCATTAGACTATTTTAAAGGCGATGAATTGGCGGCTCGCGTATGGGCGACAAAATACGCTCTTAAAGACTCGTTCGGACATCTTTACGAAAAGACTCCCGACGACATGCACCATCGCATTGCCAGTGAGATTGCTCGCATTGAGAAAAAGTACCCCAACCCAATGAGCGAAGAGAAAGTATTTAATTTGCTCAAGAACTTCCGTTACATTGTTCCTCAAGGTAGTCCTATGGCGGGAATTGGTAATAATTTCCAAATTGGGTCGCTGTCTAACTGCTTCGTAATAGGCCTTGATGGTAAACCAGATTCTTATGGTGGAATTATCAAAGTAGATGAGGAACAAGTACAACTCATGAAGCGACGTGGTGGAGTGGGGCATGATCTATCTCACATCCGTCCCATGGGATCACCTGTAAAGAACTCGGCACTCACATCAACAGGACTTGTGCCATTTATGGAGCGTTACAGTAATTCTACCCGTGAGGTGGCTCAGGATGGTAGGCGAGGAGCGTTAATGCTCACAGTAAGCATTAAGCACCCTGACAGTGAGTCGTTTATTGATGCCAAGATGACCGAGGGAAAAGTGACTGGTGCTAACGTTTCAGTTAGAATTGATGATGATTTCATGCAAGCTGCTGTCGATGGAGTGGAGTATACCCAACAATATCCCATTGATGCTGCTGAGCCAAAGTACACAAAGAAGATTGATGCACGCAAGCTCTGGAACAAGATTGTGCATAATGCATGGAAGAGCGCCGAACCTGGTGTGCTGTTCTGGGATACTATTACTCGCGAATCGGTTCCTGACTGCTATGCTGATCTAGGTTTCCAAACAATCTCAACCAATCCTTGTGGAGAAATTCCTCTTTGCCCTTATGACAGTTGCCGTCTTATTGCTGTCAACTTGTATAGCTATGTTGTTAATCCTTTCACCAAAGATGCCTATTTCGATTTTGATCTTTTCAAGGAGCACATTGGTTACACTCAACGTATGATGGATGACATTATTGATCTTGAGATGGAGAAAATTGAAGCTATACTCAAGAAGATAAAGGAAGACCCTGAGACCGAAGAGGTTAAACAGACTGAGTTAAACCTTTGGACGAAGATTAGGAATAAGACACTAAAGGGACGTCGCACCGGTGTTGGAACAACAGGTGAGGGTGACATGGTTGCAGCTATGGGATTGACCTATGGAACCGATGAGGCAACAGAGTTCTCAGTCTCGGTTCATAGAGCCCTTGCATTAGCTGCATATCGTTCTTCGGTCAACATGGCACGTGAGCGTGGATCTTTCGAAATCTTCGATGCTAAACGTGAGAAGAACAATCCATTCATCAATCGTCTTAAAGATGCTGACCATGAACTTTACGAGTTGATGGTGAAGTATGGCCGCCGCAATATCGCATGCCTTACCATTGCACCCACAGGAACAACCAGCATTCTAACACAGACCACATCGGGTATCGAACCAGTGTTCTTGCCTGTCTATAAGCGTCGCCGTAAGGTTAATCCAAGTGATAAAGATGTACGTGTTGATTATGTTGACGAATCAGGAGATTCATTTGAAGAATACATTGTATATCATCATAAGTTCATCACTTGGATGCAGACTAATGGCATTGAGGTTCGTCATGATTACACACAAGATCAGATTGATGACCTTGTTAAGCGCTCTCCTTATTATAAGGCCACAAGCAATGATGTGGACTGGCTGAACAAGGTGCGTATGCAGGGAGCTGTTCAAAAATGGGTTGATCACTCTATTAGCGTGACTATCAATCTGCCCAATGACATTAGTGAAGAGATGGTAGGTAAGCTTTATGTCGAGGCTTGGCGTTCAGGATGCAAGGGCTGTACCGTATATCGTGACGGCTCTCGCAGTGGTGTTCTTATCTCATTGGCAGGCGATGGAAAAAACAAGAAAAAGAAAGACGAAAAGAAAGCCCTTTACATGGCTGAAGAAGAGCACATCCTCAAGCGTCCAATAGAGTTAGAGGCCGATGTAGTTCGTTTCCAAAATAATAAAGAAAAATGGATTGCATTTATCGGACTTATCGACAACCGTCCTTATGAGATATTCACTGGTATAGCCGATGATGATGAGGGTATTTTCTGCCCCAAGTCAGTAAGCAAGGGAAAGATTATTAAAGCAGTGAACGAGAATGGCGAGAAACGCTATGACTTCCAATTTATTAACAAACGTGGTTTCAAGACCACTATCGAAGGGCTGAGCGAGAAGTTTAATCCAGAATTCTGGAACTATGCTAAGCTGATTTCAGGTGTGTTGCGTTATGGTATGCCTATAGAGCAGGTTCTCAAGCTCGTAAGCAGTCTTGAACTCGACAACAAGAGCATTAATACATGGAAGATGGGTGTTGAGCGAGCACTAAAGAAATACTTGCCAAATGGTACTAAGCTTAGTGGTCAGACTTGTCCTAACTGTGGACAAGAGTCTCTCATTTACCAAGAAGGATGTTTGATTTGTACTAACTGTGGAACATCTCGCTGTGGTTAGAAAAATAACGTTATTTATAAACTTATGGCGGAATGCTACTCAGCACTCCGCCATTTTTTACACATAGACTTATAGTCTTAAATAGTCATTTCTACAATTGACTATTATATATAAAAAAACTGACAATCTCGGAAATGTCCTTGATGTCAGAATTGTGTTACTTGGTGGGTGCTGACGGATTCGAACCGCCGACCCTCTGCTTGTAAGGCAGATGCTCTGAACCAGCTGAGCTAAGCACCCGTGTTTCATTTTTTGAAAAGCGATGCAAAATTACATCTTTTTTTTTAACTGACAAATTGTTTTGTGACTTTTTTCAAAAAAATATTTATTTTTATTTGTCTATTATTTCGAGCAACTGTTCGCCCAAATGTATGGTATATCCTTGCTTAATGAATTGGATATTACCTTGAGCATCAACTACCATGAAAAGAGGCATGACATGCGACTGCTGTTTTAATTGCTCAGTGATGCCAGTAATTATTTCTTTGTCTATGTCAATACCCCAAGTAACAGTAGATGGTAAGGCTTTGAACTCGTCTTTGTTGAACCTTCGTTCTTGTTCACTGCTAAGGTTTAGTAGTATAATCTTTCCACCCCATTGTTCAAACCGAGTGGCACATGTTGATATGTCGCGCAGTGCATGGTTGGTAGGCTCATTGCTGGGAGCAATAAGACCTAAAATGAATTGCTCGTCTTGTGGTAGTGTCTCTTTCTTGCCAGTGCGGGAATTGAAGTAGGATATTTCCATCGGCAGAGAGCCAAATACTGTAGCCGTCTCGTGTTTATCTCGCAAGAAAAGAGGAAGGTTTGTGAATTCGTTTTTTTTGATCTCAAAGAGGCTTGTTGAAGCCAGCACGCTTCCGTTGCTCTGTCGGTTGCCTGTCGTGAGCAAATAGGTCCCTTCCTCGAGCAATACAGCATTTTTGAACGTCTTACTCCAGGTCGCGTCATCCGGATAGGTGAGCAGTTGAGGTTTATTGTTCACAATCTTACTCAGTGTGAAGTGGGTGTAATAGGCAAGGTCGTCACGATTATTTTGAACAAGATTCATCATTAAATAGCCATTGTGTCGGAGGTTAAAGGGTATTTCTTTATCTTTCTCAAAGCTTATTTCAAGCCACTTACCTCCGTGAAATGGTGAACACCATTCTACTTTCCCGTTCACTTCATTGATGCGAACTGGCCAACCGAGACTTCGAGCCGCACTCACGAAGAATATGGAGCGTCCCAGTTCGTCGCTGGTACGAGTTCTGTACACGCTCATTGGTTGCTGGCGCAAGTGTTGAGGGTTATACTCGTTGTCAATTGTGATACTATCCCTTGTCCAAGCGATGAGATTGTTTAGGTTAGATATCTTGCGGCCCAGTTCCTTCCGAAAGAAGGCTTTGTAAGGCGTTAGCAACTCGTTTTCCACTCGTGGGCACAATACATAGTTGCAGAAAATATAGTCAGTGTCAGTAATAGCCACCTCATTATCTGAAAGTACATCAATGGTTATGTCGCGAAGATCTTTCTCACTAAGAACATCTAGTAGCTTTTGTGCCATTGCCTTATTGTTAGCCCTGTTTAAGAACTGCTGGATTGTTCGGTAGTTGCCTCGCCATGCTTCTACGGGCATCGTCGCTTCGTAGGCTTGGCGTATGGAGTCCTCCTGTTCCTTGCGGTGGTCATTGAGTGAGCGTTGTTCATCGGTGACCACAGGAAGGTTTGCACTTGCTTGTGGTGGCACAATATCAATGTCAAGATGTTGAGGCAGAGCACTGTATTTAAGTTTAATCACTTCGCGATGGTCATGAGTCCACGACACTTTCTTCACAGCTACCAGATTATCCTTAGTCACCCATACTAAAAGGTCGCCGTGCCCTGCAGAGAGAAAGGTTGTACCATTGTAATCGGTAGTTTTTTGGGCAACGGTGTAAAATTCGGCATAATTGTAGAGCTTAAATTCCACTGTGGCATTTGGGACTGGATTCCCGTCTTTGTCAATAACATTGATATCGACTCGTGAGGTGGGTGCATAGTTACTAGTGACATTTATCTCGGTGTAGCAAGGTGTACGGGTTATAACCTCCTCTGGGCCATCGTAGTTGCCAGGCACCTTGGTATGCATTAGCATTCCACGTGAAGCACTCTCATTGAACCAACCCAAATCAAGGACAGGTTCTGGCTCGCAAGCTCCTAAAAAGTGCCACTCACCGTCGGCCCATGCCTCTACCCAGGCATGATTGTCATCGGTGTGCGCCCAGCGTGGAGTATAGACCTGCCTGGCGGGTATGCATACCGAACGCAATGCAGCAACAAGGAATGTCGATTCCTCACCACAGCGCCCATAGGCTGTTTTGACCGTAGCCAAAGGACTGCTTGTACGCGCGTCGGTAGGTCTATAACTAACCTTCTCATGACACCAGTGGTTGACTTCTAAAATCGCATCTTTCATACTAAGGTGTTTCACACGATCTTTAAGTACCCGATAGAATACCATCCTTGCAGTGTCAAGGTTCTCATTGTTTACACGTACAGGAAGAACAAAATGTCTAAACTCTCGCGTAGGTACTGTATTTCCCCATGGCATCTCATCGCGGGCTTTCAATGAGGTCATGTAGTTCTGATAATAGAAGTCTTTTGTATAATCGGCCTTGTCGGGTAGTGCCAGAGACTCATCAAGTATTTCCACATATAGATTTGCTTCATCATTATTGGCAATTGCTCGTTTGTCAATAGCTTCTGAGTATAGGACAATTAGAGATAGTAAAGAAAAAAAGGAGAGTATTCTTAATATTTTCATGAGATTTGTGTTGTAGAGTGTTTCTGAATGTGCAAAAATACTAAATAAATTGGTAAAAATGTAACAAATATCATACTTAGTTTTGCGTTTTGACGATAAATTCTTAACTTAGCAAACTGAAAAAACAAAAAAACTAAAAAAACAATAAGACTATGAGACCCAGTTATGTTATGTTTGCCGATGGCTTCGAAGAGATTGAAGCCATGACAATTGTTGATGTGCTCCGACGTGCTGAGATGCCAGTTGTGACAATGTCTATCTATGAAACTCCTGAAGCGATTGGTGCTCATGGAGTTACTGTGGTTGCCGACGAAATGTTTAACCCCGAAATTATGGAGGATGCCGAATGGATTATCCTACCAGGTGGAATGCCTGGTGCCAGCAACCTTGCAGGATGTGAGGATTTGTGCGAATTGCTTCAGGAACAGAATGCCAAAGGTGAAAAAATTGCCGCAATCTGCGCATCACCTTCGATAGTTTTTGGTCCTCTTGGTTTGCTTGAAGGTCGCGAAGCAACTTGCTATCCTGGAATGGAAGATGGTATGAAAGGTGCAATTAGCATGAATAGCTTTGTCGCTGTCGATGGTAATATAGTGACAGGTAGTTCACCAGCTGCTGCTGCTGATTTTGCTCTGACAATTGCGTCAATCAGCATGGGTGAAGATGTCGCCGAAAGGGTAGCTGGAGATATGCTTCTTAAATAAATAATCCATACATATTTAATATTGTAAGGCGATGGAGTTTCTGTCGCCTTTATTTATTACACATATATATTTTTTGATAAATTATGATTAGAATTTCATATTGTATTAAAAAACATTAATTATACTGCAAAAACGATTATTTATTCAAATAATCTGTATATATTTGCAGATATATTCAGAATATGAGAATAAATATACATTTTTATGAAATCAAAAAAGTATTTATTGAATGAAAATGACATACCCAAAGCATGGTATAATGTCATTCCAGACATGGCGAATAAGCCATCACCAATGATTAATCCGGGGACAAAAGAGCCACTTAAAGCAGAGGAACTGTACCCATTGTTTTCAAAAGCCGCTTCTGACCAGGAGCTAAATACAACCGACCGATGGATAGAGATACCTGACGAGGTTAGAGAAATGTACCGTATATGGCGCCCAACTCCATTAGTCAGAGCAACCGGATTGGAAAAATTGTTAGATACGCCTGCACATATATATTTTAAAAATGAGAGTGTCAGCCCAGTTGGCTCACACAAGTTAAATTCAGCAATAGCCCAAGCCTATTATTGCAAACAAGAAGGAGTAACTAATATTACCACTGAGACTGGAGCCGGACAGTGGGGTGCTGCTTTGTCGCTTGCCGCCAAGCATTTTGGACTTGAACTGGCAGTATATATGGTAAAAGTATCATATAACCAGAAACCATATCGCCGCTCAATCATGCAGACCTATGGTGCTGAGGTGATTTCGTCGCCAAGCATGTCAACAAAGGCAGGTCGTAGAATTATTACCGACAGCCCTAACCATCAAGGGTCGCTTGGCACAGCTATCAGCGAGGCTGTAGAGTTGGCTATGAGTACTCCTAATTGTAAGTATGTGCTTGGCTCAGTTCTTAATCATGTTGCTCTTCACCAGACAATCATTGGTTTGGAAGCAGAGAAGCAAATGGAAATGGCAGATGAGTATCCTGACATGATTATCGCATGCTTTGGTGGAGGCAGTAATTTCTCGGGAATAGCCTTTCCATTCTTGAGACACAAGTTCAATGGCGACCATCCTAACACCAGATTCATAGCTGCTGAACCATCATCATGCCCTAAACTTACCCGTGGTGTCTTCCAGTACGACTTTGGCGATGAAGCCGGTTATACTCCATTAATCCCTATGTATACATTAGGACACAGCTTCAAACCGGCTAATATTCACGCAGGAGGATTGCGCTATCATGGAGGTGGAGCAATCATCAGTCAACTCAAGCATGACGGGATAGTCGAAGCAGTTGATGTTCTTCAGCTTGATTCATTTAAAGCTGCTACACTATTTGCACGAAGCGAGGGTATAATTCCTGCTCCAGAATCATCACATGCGATTGCTGCTACCATTCAAGAGGCTATTAAATGTAAGATTTCAGGTGAAAGCAAAACCATCTTGTTTAATCTCTCAGGACATGGACTTATTGACATGACAGCCTACGACCAGTACTTTGCAAATGATCTTTCGAACTATGAGGTGAGTCCAGATGAAATTTTGCAATATACTAAAGACTTAGAGAAAATTCTCTAAATCGGAACATTATAAAATAAATAATAGCGGTGGCCCCACTGAACACAAGGGAGTCACCGCTATTTTTAACTATTAGAACTGAATCTATTTTGTCAGAGTAATAATTAACGTTGCTATAGAAATTAGAGTACCTACCGACGACATACCCAACGAAAGTGCAGGAGGAACCTGCCATGAAGAACGGGCTCTTGAACTGTTGGGCTCAACATAAATTATGTCGTTCTGTTGCAAATTGAAATTTGGGGAGACAATGAAATTCTTGTCGTTGAGATTCACGGTCTGAACCGAACGGCTGCCATCACTGTTAGTGCGAATTATCATGACATTGTCACGACGACCTTGAATTGTCAAGTCACCAGCCTTGGCAATGGCCTCAAGCATATTCAAACGACCATTTGTTGCTTTAATTTCACCGGGACTTTTAACCTCGCCTAGGATGTAAACCCTGAAATTCTGGAAACGAACTTCAACACCAGGTCGTTCAGTGAGGTAGCGAGGATATATTTGAGAAGCAATGTAGTTCTCGGTAGCACTCTTACTCATACCTCCCACGTGTAATGTACCTAACAGAGGGAACTCAATGTTGCCGTTTGCATCAACTAAATAGTAATACATTGCATTCTCGGTATTGTTGGCATAATTATTATTTGCGCCCAAATTCTGAACGTAGTCAATTTTGTTAAATGGCTTAACAGCTTCAGTATTGCGGCTGATAACATTTATCTGCAACATGTCACCAGGCATGACTACAGGATCACTTGCTTTAGCAGCCGATTGCAGAACTTCAGGTGGTAATTGGTTTGCTCCAATCATGTAAGGAATGTCCTTCTGGGTATTGCAGCTTGAGAAGACTATTGCCGCAAGAGAAATTAGTAATAAAAATCTTGATTTCATATTATTAATGTATTGGTTTTTATTCATTTTTAATTTTTGCAAATTTACATCAAGTTTAAGAAACGGCAAAATATAATTGGAAGTTTTTCCAGATACGGACAAATAACCGTAAAAAGTTGTTAAAACACCTATCTATTATATGTGGTATTGAATAAATATATGTACTTTTGTACTGCTTTTCAAAAAGCCTTTATTTTTAGAATAAATTGATTGAAAACTATTATCATTTCAACTAATAACTAAACAACAATTTTACTCAGTGAAAACCTTGAACTTTGAAGACTTGATTCAATTCAGGAAAAGAGCTCAAGCGGACTTAAATGTTCGAGAGTTGAGCTATGATGCTGTGAGTGAAAAAGCGTGTGGATTGGCAGTTGGCACTGATCACATTCAGTTGCTATGCTGCGGTGGTACAGGCTGTAAAGCTTCCAGCAGTGCAAAAATTGTCGATGACCTGAGAGCTGCCATAAATGCTAATGGCATTGCCGACAAGGTGGATGTGATTGTAACTGGTTGCTTTGGCTTCTGTGAAAAAGGCCCTATTGTGAAGGTTATTCCCGACAACACATTCTACACACAAGTTAAACCAGAGGATGCTAATGAAATCGTAAAGGAGCATGTCATTGGTGGAAGACGCGTGGAGCGTTTGCTCTATGTAGACCCCAAGACCAATGCCACCGTGAGCGACTCTAAGCACATGGATTTTTATCGTAAGCAAAAACGAGTTGCTTTGCGTAACTGTGGTTTTATAAATCCAGAGAACATAGCAGAGTATATAGCTCGTGACGGTTACATGGCACTCTCAAATGCACTCCAAAACCAAACTCCAGAAGAGGTGATTGACATTATCAAGAAGTCTGGACTTCGTGGACGTGGAGGTGCTGGTTTCCCAACTGGTATGAAGTGGGGATTTGCCCGTAACTATCAAGCCGAGCACAAGTATGTAGTTTGTAATGCCGACGAAGGTGACCCAGGCGCATTTATGGACCGTTCCATCATGGAAGGTGACCCACACTCAGTTATCGAGGCCATGGCCCTGTGTGGTTACTGCATTGGTGCCAGCGAAGGTCTTATTTACATACGAGCCGAATATCCTTTGGCAGTTAATCGCCTAAAGATTGCTATTGAGCAAGCTCGTGAGTATGGCATGCTAGGCAAGCGCATTATGGGTAGTGATTTCGATTTCGATATCGAGATTCGTTATGGTGCTGGTGCATTTGTCTGTGGTGAGGAAACAGCTCTTATTCATTCGATGGAAGGAAAGCGTGGTGAACCTACCCTGAAACCTCCTTTCCCTGCCGAGAGTGGCTATAATGGTTATCCAACCAACGTTAATAATGTTGAGACCTTGGCCAACGTGCCCATCATCTTGACTAAGGGCGCAGATTGGTTTGCTTCTATTGGTACCGAGAAATCAAAAGGCACCAAGGTGTTTGCATTGGCTGGTAAAATCAATAACGTAGGCCTTATTGAAGTCCCAATGGGCACCACACTTCGTGAGATTATCTACGATATTGGTGGTGGCGTTAAGAATGGAAAGAAATTTAAGGCTGTACAAACCGGTGGTCCTTCAGGTGGCTGCTTGACCGAAAAACATCTTGATATTCCTATTGACTATGAAAGCCTTGGTGCTGCTGGTTCGATGATGGGATCTGGCGGTATGATTGTCATGGACGAGGACGACTGCATGGTTTCAGTTGCTAAGTTCTATCTTGAATTTACCGTTGGTGAATCTTGTGGTAAGTGTACACCATGTCGCATTGGCAATAAGAGAATGCTTGAGATATTGACACGCATCACCGAAGGCAAGGGAACTATGGATGACATCGAGCACCTCAAGTCGCTCGCTGCCACCATAAAGGATACTGCACTCTGTGGTCTTGGTCAGACTTCTCCTAACCCTGTATTGTCAACTATTGACAATTTCTACGATGAATATGTGGAACACGTTAAAAAGCACATTTGCCGCGCTAAGCAATGTAAGGCTTTGTTGACCTACACAGTCAACCCCGAGAAGTGTAAAGGTTGTGGCGCTTGTGCACGAAACTGCCCGGCTGATGCTATCATGGGCGACGTTCGTAAGCCACATGTGATTAATCCATTTAAGTGCATCCGTTGCGGTATGTGCCAGTCACGTTGTCGCTTTGACGCTATTCAAGTTTTCTAAAAACACACATCATTCATCATGGAAGAGAAATTGATAAAACTTACTATTGATAACCACGTAGTGGAAGTGCCACAGGGTACAACACTCCTGGAAGCCGGCAAACTCGTCGGCATAGATATCCCCACACTGTGTCACATTGACCTGAAAGGCACTTGTGTGAAAAATAAACCCGCATCTTGTCGTCTGTGTGTTGTAGAAGTGGAAGGACGCCGAAATTTAGCACCTGCCTGTGCAACAAATTGCATGCCAGACATGGTTGTTCACACTAATTCGGCTCGTGTTATCCGCGCTCGCAAGACCGTTGCTGAGCTCATTCTCTCAGATCACCCCAACGATTGCCTCACTTGCCCGAAGTGTAGCGACTGCGAACTTCAGCGCCTGGTAATGCGTCTGAACATTCGTCAGATGCCTTACAATGACGGAGAGAAGAGTCAGCGAAAGAATGAGGTCACTCCTGCCATTACCCGCAATATGGAAAAATGTATTTACTGTCGCCGTTGTGAGACAGTTTGTAACGAAGTGCAGAGTGTAGGTGTGCTTGGCGCTATTCGTCGTGGATTTGACACAACAATCGCACCAACCTTCGATCGCATGTTTGTTGACACTGATTGTACATATTGTGGCCAGTGTGTGGCTGTTTGTCCAGTAGGTGCTCTCACTGAGCGCGACTATACTGACCAACTCATGGCTGACATCACCGATCCCGAAAAAGTTGTTGTTGCTCAGCCCGCACCTGCAGTTCGTTTTGCATTGGGTGAGGAGTTTGGTGTTCCAGGCATTGTTACTGGCAAACTCGCTACTGCTTTGCGTGACCTCGGCTTTGACTATGTATTTGATACCGACTTTGCTGCCGACCTTACAATTATGGAGGAAGGTGCTGAGATTCTTGACCGTCTCAAGAAATTCCTTGCAGGTGACAAGAACGTGAAGTTGCCCATCATGACTTCATGCTGTCCTGCTTGGGTTAATTTCTTTGAACACAACTATCCTGACCTTCTTGACTATCCTTCAAGCGCTAAGTCTCCTGCTCAAATGTTTGGAGCTGTTGCCAAGACCTATTGGGCCGAGAAAATGGGTATTCCACGTGAAAAGCTTGTGGTTGTATCTATCATGCCTTGCTTGGCTAAGAAATATGAGTGTGGACGTGAAGAGTTCAAAGTTAACGGGAATCCTGATGTTGACTATAGCATCTCGACCCGTGAGTTGGCTCGACTCATCAAGCGTGCTAACATTAACTTCGCCCAGTTGCCTGACAGCGACTTTGACAGCCCACTTGGTGAGTCAACTGGCGCCGCTGCAATCTTCGGCATCACAGGTGGTGTTATGGAAGCTGCTTTACGTACTGTATATGAGGTTTATACTGGTAAAACTTTGCCACGCATTAACTTTGATCAAGTACGTGGATTTGATGGAATTCGTGAGGCTACAATCGACATCAATGGATTTGACCTCAAGGTCTGCGTTGCCCATACACTGAGCAATGCACGCATCATCATGGATAAACTTCGCGCTGGCGAATTAGACTACCATGTAGTTGAGGTTATGGCATGTCCTGGAGGTTGTATTGGTGGTGCAGGTCAACCTTACCATCATGGTGATTTTAATGTGATTCAAGGGCGTTGTGATGCTCTCTATGCTGAGGACGATGGTAAGCCCATCCGCAAGAGTCACGAGAATCCTGATATCCAGAAACTTTATAAAGAATTCCTGGGCGAGCCTCTAAGTGAGAAAGCTCACCACTTGCTACATACTCATTATTTTGACAAATCTATTAAGTAAAGAATTATTATGGCAAAAGAAATGAAACTGGCATGTAATGTCATTGAGCAGGTGGAAGCCATCTGCGACAAGCACGGCAATAAACCAGGCGAACTCATTAACATACTCCATGAGGCGCAATCATTGCATGGTTACCTCCCAGAGGAAATGCAACGTATAATTGCACGAAAGCTTAATATCCCTGCATCGAAAGTGTATGGTGTTGTCACGTTCTATTCATTCTTCACTATGACTCCGAAGGGGAAACATCCAATTTCGGTATGTCTAGGAACTGCTTGCTATGTTCGTGGTTCAGAGAAACTACTTGAAGAGATAAAGCGCACACTTAACATAGAAGTAGGTGAGACCACACCCGATGGCAAGTTCTCTCTTGACTGCCTTCGTTGCGTAGGTGCATGTGGACTTGCTCCTGTTGTTACAATTGGAGAAAAAGTGTATGGTCGCCTGCAACCTAAAGATGTTCAGAAGATTCTTGAAGAGGTGGATAACTAAATATTTCACATCTGAATATATAAACGGTCATGCCTGCGATGGTATGGCCGTTTTAAATAAAATAACGATATGCAAGAGAACTTAGAACCTAAAACGCCAGCAAGACAGCTGCCCTCAAACCCTCATGGATCGAATGATGATTTGAAATATGGACTGAAAGCCCATGAATATGTTCAAGTGCAATGTTGTTCGGGAAATGGATGTCGCAAAAACGACAGTGAGCGCATCATCAATCTGTTTAAGGTTATGCTGCACGCTCACGGCATCGACGATATGGTTGATGTAGTGACTTCGGGATGCTTTGGTTTCTGCGCCAAAGGCCCTATAGTTCGCATTTTACCTGACAATATAACCTACACCCATGTAACTCCCGAGGATGTAAATGTGATTGTTGAGAAGCATGTTGTGCGCGGTGAGCTTGTTGATGAATTGAGATATGTTGAGGTTGCTTCACATCATATCGAAGTGGAGTCACAGCATTGGAGTTCATTCAAGCGGCCTGTATCGCTCGATTCAATGCTCAACAACTACATTTATGAGATAGGAGGGAAGCCGTTCTTGAACGTGCTATCTTATGCTATCGATTCCGAGCAATGTCGTGGGTGCACTGCTTGCAAGCGCAACTGTCCAGTAAATGCAATTAGTGGAGTTGTGAAGCAGCCCCATACAATCAATCCATATAAATGCACTTGTTGTGGCAAGTGCAAATCAAAATGTAAGTTTGGTGCAATTGATGGCCCTATTGGTGTACTTGATGAACGCAACTCTATCAATGATGTTCTTGCTGATATCGAAAACAATGACAAACTGGTCGTTGCTCAAATTGCACCAGCTGTGAGGTTTGCTCTTGGCGAAGAGTTCGGTTTGCCTCCTGGTACCGTTGTCACTGGCAAGATGGTTACTTCACTGCGTCAATTGGGGTTTGATTATGTCTTCGATACCAATTTTGGTGCCGACTTCACCATTATGGAGGAAAGCGCTGAACTGATCGACCGCCTAAAACGCCACATGACAGGCGATTCCGAAGTGAAGCTACCAATGACAACATCGTGCTGTCCTGCTTGGGTTAATTTCTTTGAAAACGACTACCCAGACTTGCGCGAATATCCTTCTACTTGCAAGTCTCCAGCTCAGATGTTTGGCACATTGGCTAAATCATATTGGGCCGAGAGAATTGGTATCCCAAGCGAGAATATCTCAGTAATTTCAATAATGCCTTGCATAGCAAAGAAATATGAATGTGCGCGCGATGAGTTTATCTATGATGGCATACCCGATGTCGATTGTAGTATCACGACACTGGAGCTGGCAGAGATGATTAGAAGTCGAGGCATTGATTTTGTGAATTTGCCCGACGGACATTTCGACTCGCCACTAGGCGATGCTACGGGGGCAGGAACAATTTTCGGTACAACCGGCGGAGTTACCGAAGCTGTATTGCGAACAGCTTATGAACATTTTACCGGAAAACAGTTGCCACAATTGGAGTTTACTCAGGTACGTGGCATGGATGGTATACGTGAGGCTACAATCGACATGGACGGCTTTGAACTCAAGGTGTGTATAGTGCACACTCTGAACAATGCACGTATTATAATGGACAAACTCCGCACAGGTAGGCTAGATTACCACCTCGTTGAAGTGATGTCGTGTCCTGGCGGATGTATAGGCGGCACTGGTCAGCCATATCATCATGGTGATATTTCAGTACTTGAGGCAAGGCAGCGCGCCATGTATGCTACCGATGTCACTAAGATTGTGCGTAAGAGTCACGACAGTCAGGCAGTGAAACAGATTTATGACGAATTCCTCGGCGAACCTCTTGGCAAAAAGGCGCATAAACTTCTACACACTCACTTCCGAGACAAGTCAATACTTTCTGATTAACAATAAGGAGGGTGAGTCTAACTTGACTCACCCTCCTTATATTATAAATCAAATTAATAATTGCGAGCAAAAATAACACGGCGGTGTGATGGCTTGCCTGTAAGCATGTCAACACCATCTTCAGGTTCAGATTCTAGAGGGATGCAGCGAATTGTAGCCTTTGTTTCTTCCTTGATTCGGTCCTCGGTCTCTGGAGTCCCATCCCAATGTGCAAGAATAAAACCACCTTTCTCGAGTTGTTCCTTGAACTCATCGTAGGTGTCAACCTTTATTGTCATACTATTGCGGAAATCCAGAGCTTTCTTAAAGATATTGGCTTGAATTTCGTCGAGTAGGTTCTTTACCGTTTCTTCAATACCTTCTAGAGATGTGCTTGATTTCTCCAGGGTATCACGACGCATAACCTCAATAGTGCCATTAGCAATGTCTCGAGCACCCAATACCAATCGCACGGGAACACCCTTGAGCTCGTAATCGGCAAACTTAAAACCAGGACGCTTGTTATCTGCATTGTCATATTTAACCGAAATTCCCATAGCACGAAGATTATCAACGATTGGGTTAACTTTAGCATTGATTTCATCGAGCTGCTCCTGATTCTTGTAAATAGGAACAATAACAACCTGAATTGGAGCTAGTTTTGGAGGCAGTACTAAGCCATTATCATCACTGTGTGTCATGATCAGAGCACCCATAAGACGTGTAGATACGCCCCATGATGTTGCCCAAACATAATCAAGCTGGTTTTCGTTGTTTACAAATTTTACATCAAATGCTTTAGCGAAATTCTGACCAAGGAAGTGCGATGTTCCAGACTGCAGAGCCTTGCCGTCTTGCATCATTGCCTCGATGGTATATGTTTCCAGAGCACCAGCAAATCGTTCATTTGCCGATTTAACGCCTTTTATTACAGGTACTGCCATATATTTCTCGGCAAAGTCGGCATAAACGTTAAGCATCTGAATTGCTTCTTCTTGTGCCTCTTCTTTAGTGGCATGTGCAGTGTGTCCTTCTTGCCAAAGGAACTCGGCAGTGCGGAGGAACATACGAGTGCGCATCTCCCAACGCATTACGTTTGCCCACTGGTTAATGAGCAATGGGAGGTCACGATAGGAACTGATCCAGTTACGGTAGGTATTCCAAATAATTGTCTCGCTGGTAGGGCGGATGATGAGTTCTTCTTCAAGACGTGCTGCTGGGTCTACTACTACGCCACTACCATCAGGTGCATTCATCAGGCGGTGGTGAGTAACCACAGCACATTCCTTTGCAAAACCTTCAACATGTTCAGCCTCACGACTTAAGAAAGACTTAGGGATGAGTAGAGGGAAATATGCATTCTGAACTCCAGTTGCCTTGAACATATCGTCAAGCTGACGCTGCATCTTCTCCCATATAGCATAGCCGTAAGGTTTTATTACCATACAGCCTCTTACAGCGCTTTGTTCAGCAAGATCGGCTTTTATTACGAGGTCGTTATACCATTGTGAGTAGTTTACACTTCTCTTTGTCAGGTCTTTTATTTCAATAGCCATTTTGAAAATGAGTTGTAATATTATGTTTATATTTTGTTAGTTATTATCTTAAAAGATTGCGTTTTGCCTGGTCAATCATTGTGTTCCCAGGGATTAGATAAATCTCAAGACGGCGATTGAGACGTCTATTCTGAATAGAATTATTCTTTACAACAGGATCATGACTGCCAAACGAGAACGGAATAACATATTGAGCATTGGCATTCAGCACAAACCAGTCATAGATGCTTTGTATGCGCTCGTCAGTTACTTTTTTGCAATAACTCTCAGAACCATTATTGTCATGATACATTGCAATCGCCATACGATAGTAATCTGGGGTACGTAAGAATTTTGCATACTGATTAAGCACATTATCGGCATTTCTAATCAGTACGTTTGAATTAGGTGCAAAAAGCTGGTCGGCAGTTATAGTAATGATGATTACTTCCTGGTTACGAGTTAACATTACATTCAAATCACGGTCTTCAGAAAGAATGCGTGCCTGATTTGTCTGATAATTCGCAATAGCATTGTGACACTTGTTTTCTTTCACTATCGGAGTCCTGATAGCCTCGTTTAGTGTCATTGTTTGACTATCATTATAGTTCTGTGCTACTACAGCTTGCGCGACAATGGCAGCAACCATTATGATGCACAATTGCTTGAAATTATTATAAGAAAAAATACTCATATCAGTTATTTATATTTATTTGTCAATTATAACTCGAGAAGAGCCTCAGGTACGTTTAATTCAATTATTCTTTTATCCTCGTCAATAGCTGAGACAAAGTCGTCAACGGCAGGAATGAGTTTCTCTTCGCCATTATCCATTTTGACAACAAAAAGCACATTAACTGTAGTTGTGTCAATATCAACAATTGTACCTGTGTAAATGTTGTTTATGATTGCCTTGAAATTCAAAAAGAAATCTACAGGCAATTCTTCATCATTACCCATGATTTCCTTGTATTCTTCTCTTAATACAAAGATTTCCTTATTCACGATAACCGATGCTTCTTGCTCATCATTTATGCCGTCAATAGTCAGTAAGAATGTCTCTTGTGATTTGGTCCTTATATCTTTGATGAAGAATGGAACATAGATTCCATCAATAGCACATATTATGCATGAGAAACGTTTCAGCTCATCGGCCAAAGCATTTATCGTTGCCGACACCTCACCATTGATACCGTGAGGCTTGGCAAATTTACCTATTGATGTTATCTGGTCACTAGTAATCATGTAGATGTAGACTTAACTTATTTCTTTTTTTTCTTTTTGGAAGCATTTGCTTGTTGTAATTGAATGACTTTAAACTCATGAAGTGAGTGTGTCGCTGTATCAAGTTTTATTCTCCCATTTGAATAGTATTCTAAGTCCTTGAAAATTTTTGCGTCATCAACGTCTTCATTGTTAATTTGATAAATAAGTTTCTTCATATGATTGGCAATGAGCATGACTAGAGCATCTTTTTCATCGCCATCGGGATAATCACATGCTCGTTGAATCATCTGATCAACAATTTTTCCATAGTGACGCATCTTGATTCCCTCAAGTTTGTAACTGATTGGAATCGGTTTGGTTCCAAGATTTTCAGGCTTTACAATTTCATATGGATAGTCAACGTCAAGTCTGAAATCACTCATAATAGCAAGATGGTCCCATAGCTTATGCTTGTAGTCAGTTTCTTCATTTAGCTGCGGAACAAGATTGCTCATAGTGTTGATTATAGAATAAGCGCACTTGTTGCGTTCCTCACGGTCAACGATAGTGCAACAGTAGTCAACCATCTGCTGAATGTTTCGCCCATATTCAGGCAGAACGAGTTTCTTGAGTTGAGAATTGTATGTAAGCATATATATTGAAATAATTTACAAATGTAAGAATAATTGGTGAGATAATGGCCCTTACAGTACTTTTTTCTTTGGCACAGTGGCTTGGAACTCTTTCAGATAGAATGGGGTAGAGTAAGCCACATCTATAAAGCGTTGCTCCCTATAAGCCTTCTCTGATAAAGCAATCATATCTACTGCAACAGGCTTGATGCCGTCAACAAATGATGCATTTGGGTGAGTAATGATATCTTTTGCTTTATTTGATCCGTTTCCCATAAAGACCAAATGATGTGCTGAGAGTAATTCAGAGAATGATGTAGCATCAAGTATCATAGATTGCGGTTCTACAATCGTTTCGAGTGCTGAATTATATCCACCAGTGTATACCTCCATGCGACGAGCGTCAATCATAGGAACAAATATCACGCCGTCTTCATAGAAATCACGAAACATAGTTGTGACAGTGAGAAGTTGAAGTGTATTTATTCCTATCAATGGCAAGTCAAGTCCAAATGCCAACCCCTTAGCTTGAGATAATCCAATTCGCAGACCTGTGTAGGAACCAGGCCCGATACTCACTGCAATAGCATTAAGTCTCATTTCCTTGCGTGCTGCAGTATCGAGCATGTCTTTAATGAATTGACTCAACAGAGTGGCATGAGTTTGTCCATCATAGTTTTCATGATGGTCAATTACCTGACCATCACTTGACAATGCTACCGAACAAACGCTTGTCGAAGTCTCTATATTTAAAATATTAGACATTGTTTATAAATAATTGGTGCAAAATTACAAAAAAATCCCATTATTATTGCTATCGCTTGAAACATTATTGGTATATTTGCATAAATTTCATTTCAACAAAACTATGATACAATCAATGACCGGTTATGGCAAGTCAACACTTGTCGCCAACAATAAGAAGATAACAGTCGAGATTAAATCATTGAACAGCAAGCAAATGGACCTTTCTGTTAAGATGCCATTGCTTTATCGCGACTTGGAATTAGAACTAAGGAATTATATTACAGCTCAATTAGGTAGGGGTAAAGTAGACGTATTTATCTCAAGTGAACCTCTCGACAACAGTACTGCTCCACTGGTTAACATTGACCTTATTAAGAGTTACAAGAAGCAAATAGAGAATTTATCTGAAATCCTCAGCATTCCTTTGCCTGAAGAATGGTATTCTACATTGTTCCGCATGCCAGATGTTTTTAAACAGGACATTAATACTGATGAAGTGGAAAAAGTCGAAATTGAGTCTCTCCGCCAGGCAGTTGAAGACGCAGTAAGTGCACTTGTTGATTTCCGTTGTCAAGAAGGAATGAAACTATACTCATTCTTTAAAGAAAAGATAGATTCAATTCAGCGCCTGCTAGACTCTATTGCTCCATACGAGACTGCCAGAACTGATAAGATCAAGTCGAGAATAGTTGAACAACTTGAACAATTGGAGAGCGTTGAATATGACAAAAACCGCCTTGAGCAAGAACTTATTTTCTATATTGAGAAACTAGATATTACTGAAGAGAAGATTAGGCTACAAAATCATTTGAATTATTTTATTGAAACTCTCGATAATTCAGAACGCCAAGGTAAAAAGCTTGGATTCATCACACAAGAGATGGGACGAGAGATAAATACTACGGGTTCAAAGGCCAATCAAGCTGAAATGCAGAAGATTGTTGTGGAGATGAAGGACAATCTTGAACAAATTAAAGAACAGGTACTTAATGTGCTTTAAAAACAATTTAATATGAAGAAAGGTAAACTGATAATAATCTCAGCACCATCAGGAACAGGGAAATCGACCATTATAGGAGAGGTGATGAAGAATGATGACTTGAAGTTGGAATTCTCTATATCAGCGACAACCAGACCTCTGCGAGGAGAAGAGAAGGATGGAGTTAACTATTATTTCCTTACTCCTGAAGAATTTAAGAAACGAATTGAGCTTGATGAGTTTGCTGAATTTGAGGAAGTTTATGCCGGACGTTTCTATGGTACTCTTAAGAGTGAAATTACTCGTATCACTTCTTCGGGAAAGAACGTGATTCTTGACTTGGATGTCAAAGGTGGCATTAATGTTAAGAGGATATATGGAAAGAAGGCACTTTCGATTTTTATAAAGCCACCATCAATCGAGACATTGCGTCAGCGTTTACTGTCTCGAGCAACCGACAGTATGGAAGATATTAATAACCGAATTGACAAGGCGGCCTATGAAATGACATTCATTGATCAATTCGATTGCTCGGTTGTGAATGATGTACTTGCCAATGCAGTAAAAGAAGTAGAAGACATTATCTCAGAATTCGTAAACAAGAAATGAGTAAGATAGGTATTTTTGGCGGGTCATTTAACCCAATTCACATTGGGCATGCTATTATAGCTAATTACATAATGCAACATAGTGATCTTGACTCTCTTTGGCTTATGGTGTCACCACAGAATCCGCTCAAGCAATCGAGCGATATGGCAAGTGACTATCATCGCTTGCGTATGACTGAGTTGGTATCACGCCGTATTGAAGGAGTCACCACATCGGCATTTGAGTTTAATATGCCACGCCCATCTTACACTATTGATACGCTGAATGCACTTAACGACAAATTCCCTGATGATGAGTTTTATCTTGTCATAGGAGCCGATAACTGGAGTCTCTTTGATAAATGGAAATCAGGTGAAGAAATCATAAATAAATACCATATAATTATTTATCCTCGACCGGGATTTGAAATATCAATACCTGAAGCCTATTCCGATAGAGTGACTGTAGTTAATGCACCGTTAATTGAATTGTCATCCACACAAATCAGGAACCTTCTTGCTTTGCAGCAAAGCATAAGTTTCTATGTACCTGAAAATGTTGAGAAATACATATTAGAAAATAAATTGTATCTAAAATAGAAACATGGAGAATTCGAAACTATCGCCTTCAAGTCTTGCATTTATTGCTTTAACCAATGAATACTGTCAGTTGGCTGAAAATTCAATTGACTATGACCGTAATGGATTTGTTGAGTCTATGATAAAATTGTTGCCTCGCATTTATATTACAATCATCGATATTGAACCCGAATTGGAATTATATGGGGACCCTATTAATCAGGCACTTGATGAAGATACATATAATGCAGTTAGTGGAAATATAAGCGCATTGATGGGCGAAGAAGATGTCTATCTTGAAGTATTCATGAAGGACATGAAGTACTCCGACACTCCAATCGCCACATCTATATCTGAGAATCTGGCTGATTTATATCAGGAATTCTACAATCTTATTTCCTCACTCAAAGATTTGAATACAGACGACCAGCGAGAAATAATAGCTGTGTGTAAAGAAAACTTCAATGAGTATTGGGGGGCAATATTGTGTAATGTTTTGAGAGCGTTACATCATGTTTTCACTCAACAGGATGATTACTACATGAATTATTAAACCAACATAATATGAAAAAAGACTATATTAATTCATTACTCAAGTTTATGGATGACAGTCCATGTAACTTTTTAGCTGTTGATTCTATTAAGAGGATGCTTTTTAACAACGGCTTCACTGAAAAACGATTATACGAAAAGTTTACTGCAAAACCTGGAGAAAAATTCTTTTTTACAAAAAATGATTCTGCCATTTTTGCAGTTACCGTAGGTTCTGCACCAATCAAAGAAACTGGTTTCAAGATTATTGCGGCCCATAGTGACTCGCCATGTTTTCGCATCAAGCCTAAAGCCGAGATTAAATGTGATGGCGGTGTCATTAAGCTTAACACTGAGGTCTATGGAGGGCCAATACTTTATACCTGGTTTGACAGACCATTATCGATAGCAGGTCGAGTAATTCTTAAGGGTGACAGTCCTCTTTATGTAAGGTCAAGAAATATCAAAATAGACCGTCCATTAATGCAGATATCACATCTTGCCATTCATTTTAATCGCGCAGTAAATGAAGGAAATCCGCTATCAAAACAGAAAGATATGCTGCCAATCATAGCAAAGGTAAATTCAGCCTTTGAAACCAATAATCTACTGGTTGAACTAGTAGCCAAAGAATTAGGTGTAAAAGTGGAGGAAATTCTTGATTTCGATCTTTTGCTTTATGATACTACTCCTGCTTGTACTTTCGGTCTCAACAATGAATTCATTTCTTCAGGAAGACTAGACGACTTGAGTATGGCTCATGCTGCAATCACGGCTATAACAGAGTGCACTGATGAGAATTCAACATGTGTAGTTGCTATATTCGACAATGAGGAAACGGGAAGTGGCACCAAGCAGGGGGCAGGTTCCCCGGTTCTCGCTAATGCTCTTCAACGAATGGCCGAGAGCCAAGGCTGTAATTATGATGATTTCTGTATCGCTTTATATCATACCTTCCTAATTAGCGCTGACAATGCACATGCACATCATCCCAATTATAATGAGAAATATGACCCCACTAATCATCCCACATTGGGTGGAGGTCCTTGCGTGAAGATTAATGCTAACTGCAAATATATGAGCGATGCTCATTCGGCTGCTATATTTAAGAACTTATGTAATGAAGCTGGATCACCTTGTCAAGTATTCATTAATCATAGTGACATTGCAGGTGGTTCAACTTTAGGTAACATTCTTACAGGCCAAATCGATATTGAAGGTGTTGACGTGGGGAACCCATTGCTTGCAATGCATTCAGTACGTGAGACAGCATCAGTCGAGGACCATGTTAACATGATAAATGTGTTCAAAACGTTTTTTAGTTAATAAAATGATTTGTGGGTTTACAAAATTATAATTAACTTTGTGGAAAATAACAACAACTAATATTCTTAACACTATGACTGACGAAAAATTGATTCAAGAGTTGACCCTTAAGGCACAGCAATGGCTAGGTGAAGGGTATGACGAAGAGACTAAGTCTCAAGTAAAAGCCATGATTGAGGACGAAGATAAGACTGAACTTATTGAATCGTTCTATAAAAACCTTGAATTTGGTACTGGTGGATTGCGTGGTATTATGGGCGCTGGTTCCAACCGCATGAATATCTATACGGTTGGTGCAGCAACACAAGGACTCGCCAATTACATTAACGAGGCATTCAAGGATTTACCCGAACGCAAAGTAGTGGTGGGACATGATGTTCGCAACAATAGCCGTCTTTTTGCCGAGACTGTAGCAAATATTTTTTCGGCTAACGGCATAAAAGTGTTCTTGTTTGAAGGACCTCGTCCTACTCCAGAACTTTCTTATGTTATCCGCCTGTTAGGCTGCCAGAGTGGTGTAAATATTACGGCTTCTCACAACCCCAAAGAATACAACGGATACAAAGCATATTGGGATGATGGTGCTCAAGTGGTGTCGCCTCACGATGTAAATATTATCAATAACGTCAATAACATCAAGGATGTAAGAGAAATCAAATTTGAAGGCAATCCCGATTTGATTGAAATCATTGGAGAAGAGATTGACAAGCAATATATTGAACAGATTCATACACTTTCATTGAGTCCTGAAGTTGATGAGCGCCAGAAAGATCTAAAGATTGTTTATACTCCTATCCATGGTGTAGGCCGCTATATAATTCCTCGTTCAATTGAACGTTGGGGGTTCAAGAACATTATTCATGTCCCAGAGCAGGATGTCATGAGTGGAGATTTCCCAACTGTTGAATCGCCTAATCCCGAGAATGCACCCACAATGCAGATGGCAATTGATAAGGCTGAGGAGACTCAAGCCGACATTGCATTAGCCAGTGATCCCGATGCCGACCGTATAAGCGTGGTATTCAAGAACAACAAAGGAAAATATGAGCTTGTTAATGGCAACCAGATTCAAATTATATTCCACTACTATCTCCTCACTCGCAATCGTGAGTTAGGCAATCTAAAGGGAGATGAGTATATTGTAAAGACCATTGTTACAAGTGAGACTATTAAACGCATGGCAGACAAACTTGGAGTACAGATGTTTGATTGTTACACTGGTTTCAAGTGGATTGCTACCGTGATGCGCGAGATGGAAGGCAAGGGCCGTTACCTTGGTGGTGGCGAAGAGAGCTATGGATTCCTCCCCGAGACTTTTGCCCGCGATAAAGATGCTGTATCGGCAATTCCTCTGATGTGTGAAATTGCCGCTTGGGCAAAAGACAAGGGCATGACAATGAATGAAATGCTTATTGACTTGTATCTCAATTATGGTTATTCTAAGGAACGTGGAATTTCGGTAGTACGTAAGGGCAAGAGCGGAGCTGAGGAGATTGAAGCAATGATGGTGAACTTCCGTGAAAATCCACAGAAGGAGATTGCTGGTTCGCCAGTTGTCTTGATTCGTGACTTCCTAAAGCTTGAGGAACTTGATGTCAAGACAGGGAAAATTACTAAGTTAGATATGCCAGCAACCAGTAACGTGCTTCAGTATTATACTGAGGATGGAACTAAGGTTTCAATTCGTCCGTCAGGAACCGAGCCTAAAATTAAATTTTATATTGAGGTTCATGACAAGTTGGCAAGTGCCGAAGAGTATGATGCCAAGAATGAATGGGCAGAAGCAAAAATTGACACTATCTGCCGCGATTTGGGCATTGCTTAACAGATTAAGACATGACACTGCCGGTAATGTACTGGCAGTGTCTTTAATTATAATTTTAAAAAACATTTAATTGAAATGGCTAATAAAAGACAGTTAAAGAAAGCTATTCGCTATGCTTGTGGCGATATGGCCGGTGAGTGTTTCTTCGCACAAAGCACATTTGAGAATACTAATCCTGAAGATTGGGATAAGATTGTAATCAACATCGCCATGCTGCAAAATAGTGCCATTAACAAAGTGTCAGTAGACTTTGATAAGACTCCTAAAGATTTTGCTAATGGCAAAGAATATAAGAAAGCTCGCCGCACTTATTTTAAGACAGTAGAGACTGCTTTAAAAAAGTATATTACCGATGAGAGCGAGAAAATTGTGGGGCAGATGAATGCCTTGATAAAGAAATAAGCTATCCTAAATCCCAATTAAAGTGATTAGAGAACTGGCAAGCCGCATTATGAAGAATCATGGGTGGAAATTCGTTGTGAATATTCCATCCATTCCAAAGTGCGTAATATGTGTAGCACCTCATACAAGCAATTGGGATTTCATAATGGGAGAGCTTGCTATTCGTTCAGTGGGAATGAAGGCCGGTTTTTTAATGAAAGACACATGGTTTTTCTTCCCACTGAAATATTTACTCAAAAGTATTGGTGGAGTGCCAGTATCTCGTGAACATCGCACTAATGTGACCGGGGGAGTGATTGATAGTTTTAATAAAAAAGACAACCTTGCGGTAGCGGTTACTCCTGAAGGGACAAGGAGCCGTAATGCACATTGGCACAAAGGATTTCTCCACATTGCACAAGAAGCCAAGGTCCCCATAGTACTTGGCTATTTCAACTATGAGAAAAAAATAGTGTGCCTCGATTGCGTTTTTGAACCTACAGGTGATGTAGATGCCGACTTGATAACAATAAAGAAATTTTATGACAGTAGTGACATTTGCGGTAAGTATCCCGAAAAATTTACTACTGGACTTGACAATCAATAAATCAATAACCTTATGATCTCAAGAAACTTGCGCATAGCAATTATTGAAGACGGAATTGTCTGGGGTGATAAATATGCCAACCTTGAACAGCTTAGTCGCAACATTAAAAACATATCGGAAGAAACAGATCTGGTAGTCTTGCCGGAATTGTTTACTACAGGATTTATAGTGGACGAACAAGCAAAGGAACTGGCAGAACGTAACACAGGAGAAACAATCGGTTACCTGAAACAATTGTCAAAATACTATAATGTCGCAATTGCAGGCAGTTTTATAGCATCAACAGCCAGTCAACTTTATAATAGGGCATTTTTCTTGGAGCCAAATGATGAAGAGGTATTTTATGACAAGCGCCATCTTTTCACCATGTCGGGTGAGCAAAATGTCTATAATCAAGGCGTAACTGCTTCCCCTATTGTAAGATTTCGGGGAATGAACATAAAATTGATTGTTTGTTATGATTTGAGATTCCCCGTGTTTTGCCGCAATGTAAAAAACAACTATGATATTCTCTTGGTAGTCGCCAATTGGCCCAAAGTCAGATTAAATGCATGGAAAACACTATTGCAAGCACGCGCCATTGAGAATGAATGCTATGTGTGTGCTGCCAACCGTTGTGGAACCAATCCCGAGGGATTGGAATATGCCACTGGTGGGTCAATGATAATTGATTTTAAAGGAAAGATTATTGGTGAACGTGGTACATCTCCAATTATTGAGGCAGACCTTTCTCCTGCCGACTTGGCACGATTCCGCGAGAAATTCCCAGCGTGGCAAGATGCTGATACCTTCTCTCTAAATATCTAATACAAGTTAAGTAGCGTCTGTTTTTATGGCTTTACATAATAGTTTGGGGAAAGCGGGAGAACAGGCCGCAGTTGAATTTCTGATTACACAGGGATTGGTAATTAGGGAAATTAATTGGCGTTTAAATAATCTGGAAGTAGATATAATCGCCGAAGGACCTGGAATGCTATTGCACATTGTAGAAGTAAAGACACGAAGCAATGATCGCTATTTCGATCCTATGCGTTCAATTACAAGAGCCAAGAAACAGCACCTTGTCAACTCTGCAAACGGTTATATTCATTATTATCAACTCAAGTGTGAGGTACAGTTTGATGTAATTATTCTAATTGGCACTCCTGGCAATTTCAAGTTGGAATACTATCCAAATCTGTTTTTCCCTCGTTTAAAGACCTACCGTTAATTCTATATCATTTAAAGTATTCCATATTATTTTCAATAATTGTTGAATAAATGAAAAAACATATTATTTGTAAATCAATTCTTTTTTTAGCGATTTATTTGTTGCCATTGTCAGTAGTGGCTCAAAAGTTTGCAATACTTAGCGATATTCATGTTACCTCAGGAAATGCTAATGAGGGACAGCTTAAGCTTGCTGTTCAAGAAATTAACAGAAGCGATGTAGATGCCGTTCTTTTGACTGGAGATCTGACCAACGAAGGCAGCGATGAGCAACTCTTTAATGTGAAGTCGATAATGGATGGCATCACAAAACCACTTTATGTTATCCCGGGAAATCATGAGAACAACTGGAGCCAAAGCGCTTGCAAGACATTTAATGACCTGTGGGGAACAGATCGTTTTGTTTTCTCAATTGGCAAACTGGTTATCATAGGTCTGAACTGCGGTCCATTCATGAAAATGGGAGATGGTCACATCAAGCAGGAAGATCTTCTTTGGCTTGACAAGACTCTTAATCAAATGGTAAAACCTGGCATGAAAGTCTTGAGTATCAACCATTACCCAATTCTTGATGACCTTGACAATTACCGTGATTATGTAGCTGTGCTCAAGAAATATCCTGTCATTACTCATCAGAATGGACATTGGCATCGATGGCGCCTGTATGAGACTGACGGAATTAACGGGCTGATGGTACGTTGCTTAGACATGGGCAATGGAGACTATGGGTATACTATCATGGACGTAGACCTTGAGCGCGAGTGGATTCATGTATATAATAAGACTATTGGCAAGGAGCAAGATATACGATATGCCTACAAAATAAATCTTGAATATTATAACTCTTCTGAAAACAAGGTTGAATATAATGTTCCCGATGGGTTCAAAGTGGAGAAGGTGTATGCCGACAATGCCTCGATATTTACTCGTCTAGGCATTGACAAGAATAATTTATATTTTGGCAATTCGCTAGGATACCTGAGAGTTATTGGCAAGCACACTGCAGACATCAAATGGGAATACAAAACTACAAGTATGCTTTTCTCTCGTCCTGCTGTTGCCGACAATGTGGTGATTCTGCCAACAGGCGACAAGCGTCTTATTTGGTTTGACAAGAAAAGCGGTAAGGTGGTTAATGAGGTTGTTGCCAATGGCCCTTACGTTGCTGATGGCATTATTTATGATGGCGTTCTCTATCAGGGAGGATTCAAGACTTTCCAAGCATGGGACGTGAAGAAAAAGAAACTATTGTGGGAATATAACGATATCAACAACTATTGTCAGGCAGAGCCATTTGTAGGCAAAGATGATGTCATTTTTGGCGCATGGGATACCAACTTGCGCTCTTTAAACCGAAAAACAGGCACACTCAACTGGTCATGGAATAACGGAAAGGCAGTCAATCTTTATAGTCCAGGCAATGTGGTTCCGGCTGTAACAGACAGTAGGGTAATTATTGTGGCTCCTGATAGAAATTCAACTGCTATCAACCGTGAGACAGGGAAACAGCTATGGCGTAATCATGACAATTCTGTTAAAGTGCGTGAGAGCCTGGGACTCAGTGAAGATAAGACCCGTGCCTATGCCAAGACTATGGACGGAACAATTGTGGCTATGGACACACAAAGTAATGATTATCATCAGCTGTGGGACACCGATTGTGGTTATGGTTATGAACATGCTCCCTGTATCGTTCTAGAAAAAGATGGCTACATCTATGCTGGTTCACGTCATGGTACGCTTGCAGTACTTGAAGCAGCGACAGGCAAACTATTATTCAACTACAGCATGGGTAGCAGTGAGGTTAATGGCTTTGAGATAGACCCCACAACAGGCGACATATACTGTTCATTAATAGAAGGAACAATTTGGCGCATCAGCCACAAATAACAGTACATATTAGTAAATTAGCAAGTACAATACAAGATGTAGATTCAATTATCCCACATTAAGTCTCGGATGATTGAGTCACTGAGTATTATCCCTTCATCAGTTAGAACAATTATTTCTTCATTCCTTTTTAATAGGCCTTTTTCAATAAATTGCTCAGCTTTTTTATTTATGATGTTAAATACCTTATTTCCATAGTGCTCTCTAATAAGGTTTGTGTCGAGGCCCTCGCTAGTACGCAGACGCAGCATCACTTCTTCGTCATAGCGTTCCCACCATTCCATAGGATCTTCAACAAAAGCGTTTTCACCTGATAACAACGTGGTAATGTACTTCTTAATGCTTGATGGATTGAATCGTCTGATTAAACCATCAAAACTATGTGCCGCTGCTCCTAGCCCCAGATAGGGCTCAAAGTTCCAGTAACTGGAGTTATGGCATGAATGATAGCCAGGACGAGCAAAATTTGATATCTCATAATGCTCAAATCCGGCTTGCTTTAGCTTAATCACCAGCGTGTTGTACATTGCCACACATAGCTCTTCGCTTGCTTCTTGCACTTTACCTTGCTCACGCATCACCCATAGTCTCGTATCAGGTTCATAGCTAAGGCAGTAGGCCGAGATATGTTGCACTTCAAGGTCAATTGCTTGATCCACATTCTTCTTCCATGAGTTTAGCGATTGTCCCGGAAGGCCATATATAAGGTCGATACTTACGTTATTGATTCCTGCTTGCTTGATGGTATATACTGCTTCGATAGCTTGCTTTGCAGAGTGGCGGCGATTCACAGTATGCAGTTCTATGTCATTGAAACTCTGCACTCCCATGCTCACACGGTTCACTCCAAGTGTCAGCAGTTTCTCAACATAGTCAATAGAAACGTCATCAGGATTCACTTCAATAGTGAATTCTTCTACCTTTTCAAAATTAAAGATTGAGTGT
>JAEEGL012413930.1_pt1 | contig 37176 bp, 55 predicted proteins | sample 9134231 | NCBI WGS metagenome assembly JAEEGL01 (sample SAMN16246548, study PRJNA631951) | gut metagenome | biome: gut microbiome; feature: rumen; material: fiber-attached | host: Bos | place: Iran: Karaj | collected 2018-10 | reverse complement strand
TTAAAATTTGTGGTGGGTATATGTAGGTAAACCCCGAATCCAATATAAGGGTGGAAGTATCATAAAGAGGCCACATTGGTTTAAAAACTCCGAAGTCCTGGAGTGTTCGCTGTGACGACATGAAAGATGGATGGGCATTTTGGGGATATGGTGGAATTGGTAGACACGCATGCCTTAGGAGCATGTGCCGAAAGGTGTGCAGGTTCGAGTCCTGCTATCCCCACGATACATCCTGAACGGCAAGTAGGGTCCCCTTGGGCGTGTGTTCGGTTCTACAAGCAGCGGAGTTCGACTCTCCAATGCGATGGTTTCCACAAAGGGGTGAGAATATAAGTTCATTGAAATAAAAAGGGTGTGCCAACCAGATAAAGGCAGGGCAAGTCTCTGGTTCTTCTCTAATGAGTGTACAGTAGTTAGAGTTTCTTAAATTGCCCACATTTAGACAGTACCGCTTAAGCATTTAGGAATGATGCCATGGATTTTACCGTGAGAAGTTGGTGGGTAATCTGCAATTGTATTTGATGGATATTGATTCCAACAGGCGGTTAAACTGTCTTTTTAAAAAAAATACGCAACATATGAAAACAACTCACGAAGACATAAGAGAACTTCAGGAACGATTAGTTCAGACCTGTATTGATTTTATCAATGAAAAGGGTGTGGATGATATTTGGGGAGTGGAGTTCAATGCCGACGACTTACAGAGTTCGGCTAAGGTTGGGAAATGGGTCCCTTTTACTGATTCCTACTTGTGTTTGGAAGGAATAACAGATGGGGATAAGGACAACCTACCAAAGAGGTATACCATTGGGGAGAGTTTTTAAAAAGTGACTTCATGGTGTCTATTTAAGGGCAGTCTGGGGACTGCTGTTTTCTTTTTAGAGTACTATTTATTTGTATATGGAAGAATTTGCTAAGATAACACCTGCATGGATGGCAGCGAAGTATGACGAGTACAACAAGAAGATGTTCGGGGGAAAGATGCCTCCTTGCCGTTTTATTGTCGATAAGGCAACATCCAGATGGGGTGCAGCCCTCTGTCACTGGGCAGTTAATGCTGACGGGGAGGTTTCAAGTTATGACTTTGAAATTAGGATGTCTAATGCTTGGGACTTTCCTGAACAGGTGAAAGAGAACACACTTGCCCATGAGATGATTCATATTGAAGATTATTTTTTAAATCCGCAGCACTTCTTTAGATATAATGGAGAATGGATAAGAGTAAGATACCAGGCGCATGGTAACAGGTTTTTCCAGCCAGAGGCAAGAAGGCTAAAGCAATTTGGCTTTGACATAAATACGTATGCTTCCAAAGAGGAAATGGCTATTTCAACGATGGATGCTAATATGAAAAGGAAAGTTGACGCAAGAAGGGAACAGATGTCTAAAATAAGGTATGCACTATTAGGTGCAACATATAATGACGAGATAAGGCCTGGGCAGATAAATGTATATAAGTTAAGAAATGTTGATGATGCGAGGAAGATGGCAGACAGCATAAAACAAAATGACAGGATGTTTTATGAGAGGTGGGGAAAGCATAAATTTGAAAAACTGGAATATTATGATGTGATGTCAAATTTATGTGCAGACTGGCGTTTTTCAAAGACACCCGATGAGTGTGCTTCAATGTATTATACTGCTTGGGAGAAACTTATTGAGGATATTGGGAAAGGTGTCAGATTATGTGAAAAGAGGGTCCTTAATACAAAGATAGACCCAGATTTCTTCAGAAATTTAGATAGACAGGTGCAGTTAGCGGAGAATGAATTGACAAAAAAGGAAGAAAGGGGTAATTTTATTAAAGAAGAACAAACAACTACAGAACCAATACAAGGCGGCGAAGTCATTGCCACAATAAGTGCTGACGGAGCCCCAGTAACAGAAATTGTATAATAATGGCTTAAAATTGAATTATTATGAAAACCATTAAACTTTTTATTGCAATGTTTATGTTGCTTATGTTGTGCTCCTGCGGGAGTGGAACAATGACGCTTAACGGAGGTTATAAGAATAGTATTTACTATACCTCTGAGGATGTACTTCCTGTAAATGTTACTGTTGCAGAACAGAATGTTACAGAAGTAGAGATTGTAGATGAAGAATCTTATGAGGCAAAACTTCACAAGTTTGATTCTCCTACTTACACTATTGAACTGAACCTGACTCCTTGGTATCCTACATACTATTGGAGATGGAATAGGTGGTATCTTTCACCATATGTTTATGCAAGCATTTATTGGGACTGGTCTTGGAGACCTTACTACTATTATGACTATTGGGGATATTATAACCCTTATAGGTACTCCTATAGATATTATTATCCATATAGGTCATACTGGGATTGGCACAGACCATACTACACCTATTATCATCACAAGCCAAGTCATAGACCAGGCAGAGATGTGTACTATACCAGAAGGGGCGGTATGAGTGGCCCTACACCATCACACAGAGCAGGAAGCACAAGCCGTTCCAACAGGACTGTGTATAGGCAAAGTTCTTCCAGGCCAAGACAGGCAACTTCTTCAAGGGATAACAACCCGACCAGAAGGGCAACTGTATCAAGGAGTAGTTCTTCAAGCAGAAATGCCACAATGTCAAGAAGTAGTTCTCAACCAAGACAGGCAACCACTTCAAGAAAGACAAATGTAAGGTACAATAGTTCCGCAAGACCAGTATCCAGAAGCCAATCTCAAGCAAACAGGACTGGTTATAGCAGAAGTACAACTAACAACAGGTCTTCAAACACAGGAAGGACATACTACAACAATGGTCCTTCTCAAAGGACACAGCCGAGTGTGAGATACAATGAGAGAAGCACAAGTTCTCAAAACAGTGGCGTATCTCATTCTTCAGGTGGTGGTTCTTCTACAAGGAGAAAGTAGATTTGAGAAAGCACAGAGATGTGCTTTTTCTTTTTTATGGACTATTTATTTTAAAAATAAAAATTTATGATTTTACGTGAAATAGGCGAAATAGAAGACAAAAGAGAATTAATGACTCCATCTGTTGAGTGGATGGCAAGAAAGTATGACGAGATGAATCAGACGCTTTTTGGTGGAGAGTTAGGGGCTTGTAGTTTTAAAATATTCACAACAGGAAAAGGTAGTCAGGGTGGTGTGCTTGGATGGTTTCGGATTACTACAAATTCAATCAGATATGAAAAAGATACTAGGAGAATGTTTTATAACGGTTTTCTTGGGGTTAAAATTTATATAACACAAGATAATTTTGTTAATTTATGTAAGCCTCAGATTGAACTAAATGGGAACTACAGATGGACAGAGAGGGCGGCTCTTAGCACATTGGTTCATGAAATGTGTCATTATTATACAGACATGAAGGGTATTATACCAAGACAAGCACATGGTCGTGAGTTTAAGCAAATTGCATCCCATGTAAGTTCATTATCAAATGGCATCTTCACTGTTGAACGATTGGCAAAAGCAGAACAAATGCAAGAAATGGAATTGGACAACAAGTATGTTGAAATGAAACAACGAAGATTGGAAAATAAAAAGAATAAGATGATAATTCTTTTAATTTACAAAGACAACGGGCAGATAAGATTAATAAATTGTAATAGTCAAACGTTAGCGGAAAAAATTGTTTCTATTGAAAAAAAGCGTAATGACTCTACAATAAAGATGTCCACTAATAATGAGTTAAAAGATTTTCTTTTTAGCAAGGGATACAAAAAAGCATTTACTACATATAGATTTTGGCCTATTGAAAATAAACCATGGGTAAAAAACCTTGACAATTTTCCAATGAATACTGTATATTCTAATAAAGGTAATAACATGACGAATACACAACCAGAAGAAAAAAAGATACCAGTATTTAGGATTGTATTAAATGGCGGACAAACATTTGAATTAAAAAATGTGACCGAGGATGAGTTAAGGCAGGCATTAAGAACTCGTTTTCCTAACTGGAACGATGAAGCCGTAGAGCGTGTTGCTGCGACAGATAGATATCGTATAAGTGAAAGTAAGATTAGGAAAATGGTAAAGGAAGCCTTGGAAGAGGAATTAGGCCAAGCAAATGATGATATCGGTATAATCACACCAGATATGAATCTTGGAATAATTAATTTAAATTAAATTTTATGGCGACATATAAGGTGACATACACATTAGGTAAAAAACAATGGGTGGCCTATGCTGAAGAGGTTACTAATGAGAACGTGGCTGTTATGATAACAGATGCTGACCATCCAGAGATACCAAGGGAAGCCAGCGTAAAGGTGGAGTTGGTTTCAGAATAGAATGCAGGCCGTTGTCTTTATATAGAGAGAGCACACTTTTTGGTGTGCTTTTTTGTTTTTAAAAACTATTTTTGTATTTTTGCAGAAAAAATAACTATGTCATTAATTGTTTATAAGAAAGACCCGAAAAAGAGAAGAGTTACGTTTGCTTCTGACGGAATACTCATCGGGGATTATGATATTCAGAAACAGCATACAGTAAAGATGCTTTATGACGAATGTACCAACACCTGTATTGGTGCTACGGGGAACGTATATGTTATTAATCATGTTCTTTATAACTTCAGCAAGATAATCAGTACTGTTAAGCAGTTTTATAAAGAAGAATTGACGGATGCTAATACCATATTTAACGAGCATAAGTTGTCAGAGTTGTTTTCTGAGATATTGGGTGATGCGAAGTTTGACTTTGATGGGGCTGATTTTTCTTTTCAAAGTATGCTGCTTGTGAATGGTACTGACCTTTATGACATTACCGCATTGAAGAATTTAAAGCAGGTTGAAGTCACTATGATAGATGAAAACTATTATGCAATTGGCTACGGTATGAGTTATGCCCTTGGTGTCTTAGATTGCGGTGGTAATGTAGATAAGGTGTTTGATGTGGTAAAGAAGAGGACAGTATCTATTAATGATACGATTAAGAAGTTTGAATTCAATTATTAATTATCATTTTAAAGGAGAAATTAATATGAAAATAATTGCAATTAGTGACACGCACGGTTTTCTTCCCAAGATTGAGGATGATTTTGACCTTCTCTTGATTGGGGGAGATATCTTTCCTACTACACATCACCATATTGTTGCACAGATGGGGTGGATGACACATTTTATTGAGTGGGTAAAAGGACTTCCGTTCAAGGATGGAAACAGCAAGGTGATATTAGTTCCTGGAAACCACGATTTTTATTTAGAAAGGGCCACGGAGTTGAAGAAGATGGAAGAGATGTCAGACGAGAGACTTAAGATTCTTAGGCATGATATTTACGATTTTGAATATCCAGTATCTGATGGCATCGATGCCTTAAGGATTTTTGGAACTCCTTATTGCAGCGTATTCGGTAAATGGGCGTTTATGGTTAATGACGAGACATTAGAGAGAAAGTTTTCTCAGATACCTGAAAGTGTTGATATTCTTGTCAGTCACGATAGTCCAAACATAAATCTCCTTGGGGCAATTATGGAAGGACCTTTCAAAAATTATACAACAGGAAATAAGGTGTTAGCCAGACATATAAAGAGAGTGAAACCAAGGATGTTCTTTAGCGGGCATTTCCATAGCGGAAGGCATAACTTTGAAGAAATCGATGGAACTTATATGGCAAATGTCTCTTTTGTAAATGAAGATTACAAGCCGTATGGAGACATTCTTATGATTGAATATGATGGGGAGAAGCGAGAGATTGTTTATTGGGAGAATAAGAAAGTAAAATTTTAAAAAGCATGAATAAGAAAGACAAGGTAAAGTTGTTCATTAATGAGTTGAACGATATCAAGGATAACGATTTGCGAAAATTTGCTGAAAGGGTTATAGAAAACGCAGAAGATTATTTCTTCACTATTGCTGCATCTACGACTGGAAAGTACCACCCGAAGTTCGACCTGGGAGATGGCGGCCTTATGAGGCACACGCGATTAGTTGAATACATCGCGGTCTGCGAGGCAACATCAAGGATGTACTCAGAGCATGACACAGACCTTCTTATTATTGCAGCATTGGCACACGACATAAAGAAGTTAGGAAATAACGGTAGCAGACATACTGTAGTAAGCCATCCTCTTATCGCCGCCGAATATCTTGAAGAGATGCATGAGAAATACCCTAAACTTATTTCCGAGGAGGACCTAAAGAAGGTTTGCGGGGCGGTAAAGTCTCACATGGGACAATGGGGAAACAAGGATGGCCTTCCGCTTCCGAAGGATGATTTTGAATTTGCCCTTCAGGCTGCTGACTACATTGCAAGCAGGAAAGACTGGACGGGTTTTGAGTTTAGGCCGACAGAAGAGGTGAAGCAGATAATCGTTGAAGAAGTGTCTTTCAAAGGTAAACCTAAGGATTATGTTCTGGAATTTGGCAAACATAGGGGTAAGAGTATAGAAACAATATATAAGGAGGGGTCGGACTATCTTGATTGGATGATTTCACAGGAAGAATTTTCCAACAAGGAGGCCCAGGAGATGGCAAAAAAGTACCTTGCCAGCATCAAAAAAGCAAAATAATTGAAGTTTTTTCTTGAAAAATTTTGTTGTTTGAAAAAACTTTTATATTATTGCAGTGAAATTGAAAATTACTTTAAAACTTTATAAATTTATGAAACAGATTTTTGATTACAGAAAAGAGGAGTACAGAGGAACCCTCAAGCAGATTATGAAGGTACGTGGCCTTCGCACCATTTCACTCGCCAACTATATCAAGTGGCTTCGCAGCATTGGCGAGGATGTAGATGATTGTCCAGTTCATTCACTGAAGATTGACCTCCAGGACGGTTACATTAACGCTTTCGCTTATGGCACAAATGAGAAGTGCGGCGTGAAGATTGACGACGCAGACACTCGTGAGTATAGATGCGCCAAGAAGTTGGTCAATGACCTCCTGAAGAGAGAACATGAGATTCCAACTAGCGTGAAGAGAAACATTCTTGTCAAGATTTCAAGATAATTGACAGTTTTGTTAGATTTAGGGCGGGAAAATTTGGTTTTTCCTGCCTTTTTTTGTAATATTGTGTTGTAATTAAAACTTTACTTGTTATGAAGAAAATTTTGTTTTTGTTTGTATTTATTTTGTTGGCGACAGCCGCTTTCTCACAGAAGAAAGGTGAGAGCCTTATCAAGGGTGATTATGAAATTTATGACGCCATTGGTTATAAGAGAGTTATACTCTTCACTAAGGAAGTTAACGGGAAGACCATGTGCGGATTTGCTAGCGGTTACCTTGAGGTGCTTGTCGAGCCAATTTATGAAGATGCAACTTGTCGGAGTTATGAAGGAATGTGGTGCGTCAAGAAGAACGGCAAGTGGGGAGCCTACGATGAGACTATTAGGACCCAGACGGTTGAATGCCTGTATGATTGGATAGGTTACTGGAAGAAGGAAAATGGGGTTATTAAGGTACAGGTTGAGTTAAATGGAAGAAGATTTTGGATAGATAACAAGGGAAATAGACTATGAAAGAAAAGATGACATTTGATGCATTCAAGGAAAGAATGTCTAATGATACGTCCTTTAGGGACCAATTTACTTCGTTTGAGGACAAGAGTGGTAAAACCGCTGGAGATACTGATATCGTTGATATTGACAATGGTTTCATGCTTGTCTCACGAAATAATCTCCAGAAATACTTTGAGAGGTATATGTGTAAGACGGAGACGGACTTGCAGGATACCTTGTGGTATAATTATGGGGTGTTTTTAAAAATTGTAGATTAATATGAGTAAAGATGCTTGGAAAGTACTGTTTTATCTGGTTGTAGCCTTTGGGATTTGGCTCTTGGGCTTTTATCTTGGGAGGAAGACGATAAAGATACCACAGCCAGGAGTAGAAATTGTATATGATACTCTTCCACCAATCCATGATAGCATACCGTACCCGAAGCCAGTAACGGTATTAAGGCCTATAGACACGGCAAACATTATAAAACAATGTGTGAAAGATGGAATATATCAAGAGTTATTCCCAGAAAAGATTATAACACAGATAGTTGAGGTGACCAAGGATGACACCACAGCAATTATAAAGGACTGGGCAACAAAACGTTATTATTCAGAAAAGGTGTTTGACATTGATACTGTGGGAAAGATGACTGTTGATGCCGAGGTTCAGTATAACAGGTTGAAGATGGTGGGTTATGATTATCGTCCAGTTCAAAAGACAGTTACCGAGACACGTTATGTGGTGAAGGCGTTCCGTCCTTTTATCGGCGTTGGTGGTGCTGTAAATCCTTGGGATGAGAAGAAAGACCCTCAAGGGGCCGTCTCTGCTGGCTTCTTCATCAAGGAAAAGGTCGGTTTCGAGGTTGATTATCAGCACAGTTTCAAGAGCAAGAACGATTATGTAGGTGGAAAAATACTCTTTTCATTTTAATCAGTTGTAAATTCCGTGGAACCGCAGGCATTTGTCTGCGGTTTTTTGTTTATAAAATACTATTTATGGGAAAAGAAATAGTTTATGAGTAAATTTGGTGCTTGGGTTGATAAAACTTACGACAAATTCAGTGATTTACATCACAGAGGTATCTCCTGGATAGGCATAGACGGACTTTTGAACATGGAAACGTCCGCGTTGCTTACTATCTTTTTTATGATTTTCTTCCCAGTTATGTGGGCAATGATTTTCAGTGTTGTCATCGTGGTTGGGAAATGCTTATTTGACAAGTCTCGTGGTCATGAGAATGAGTTACATGACCTAATTTGTGCGGTTATCGGAGTCTTGGTTGGAGCAATGCTAGGGCCAGCACATGGTGCATTAACCTTATTCTAGAAATAAGCCCGTAAATCGGGCTTTTCTTTTGCTCGGAGTAAGAGATTTCTTTTTTTGATACTATTTATAAAAAAATAATGTACATAGTTTAGAAATTATGGCCGAGAGAAGAAAAATACTTTTACCAATTGATAATAATGAGATAGGAAAGGGAGAACTCTCTTTGAGTTATGCGTCCTCTTCTATGACAATAAATAACGGTTCTGGGGTATCCATTAACTTTGCTTCAGAAGATGTTTTGAAGAGATATACAGACAGTGCCGTTACGCCTTATTTTGATAGTGCTGAATATGACTCTGATAGGACTGAAATAGTCTTTTATCATAGTGGTACTGAAATTTGTGGCATCGATGCTTCTGATTTTATCGTGGATGGAATGGTTAGTTCTGTAACCATAGATACTCAAACCGATGAGTTAGTAATTGTTTTTAATGAAGACGCTGGCAGTAAAGAAATAAGATTAAGTTTAACCCAAATTTTTGACCCAGAGAATTATTATGATAAGAGTGCTATTGATGCAAGAGACAGTGCTACCACAGCGTCATTAACCGACCTTAATAGCAGGTTAGGTGCTGTAGAAAGTGCTTATGTTAATGATGCAGCCATGACCACGGCTGCAACGCCTTCAATTGAAAGTGGCACATTATATATTCCTGAAATTGCAGGCCCAAGGGGTCCTCAGGGTGCGGATGGAGAACAAGGCCCAGTTGGTTTTCAAGGTCCTCAGGGTGACAACGGAACCGATGGTAAGCAGGGTCCTCGTGGTCCTCAAGGCCCTCAGGGAGAAAAGGGTGAAGTTGGCGTTAAGGGAGACACTGGCCCTAAGGGTGAAGATGGTGCACAGGGAGAACAAGGTTTCCAAGGTCCTGCAGGCCCAGTTACAAGAGAGCAGGTTGAAGAAGTCTTAACAGGAAATGTAACATCACACACTCATGAGTACCTTCCACTTTCAGGCGGTACTATGACAGGTGACATACTTGTGAACCCAACAAATACCATTAATCTTGGAGAGTCTGCAAAGACATTTGACACGTTATATATTAGAAATATTACAGCAAATGGCTCAATTGCATTAGCCAACAAACAAATAATTCATGGTGTTTATAGTCATAGTATTTCAGCGGCACAGGCACCGTTAACATTTGCATTGAAGATTCCTTCAGTTACAATGGCTTTATTTAAGATAAACATCTTCTCGCCATATGATAATGTTCCTGGAAGCGTAATAAATGTTTCGTGGGGCGCAGTATCACATACGCAGCCTAGTTTCATTGTAACCAGTGCAACATATTCAATAGAGGGTCCATATAAGGGTCCTGTTAGAATTGCAAGAAAGGATGGAGAGACATCAAATCTTTACCTCTTGATTGGTGATGTGAATGATACGGCACAGAAGTATGAACGTGGTTATATTGTAATTGACGAATTTTGTCATGGAGATGTTGGAAGAACAATCGAATTACAAAACTTTGAATATGGCTATGAGGAAATTACGAACTCTTCAGGTGAATCAGTACCAGATGTCTTCGCAAAAATACAGGCAATCAACTTAGTTTCTAATGTTCCAGTTGCATCAAGCAGTCAATTAGGTGCTGTTAAAGTCGGTAGTGGTTTATCAATTACTTCTGATGGTGTACTGAGTGCTAGTGGCGGTGGCGGAGGAGAACAAGGTCCAGAAGGAAAGCAAGGTCCTGATGGTCCTAGAGGCTTCCAGGGTCCAAAGGGATTTCAGGGACCTCAAGGTGCAAATGGAACCAACGGCACAAATGGTACTGATGGTAAACAAGGCCCTTCAGGCTATCAAGGCCCACAAGGACCACAGGGTCCTCAGGGCCAAAAGGGTACCGATGGAAGTAATGGCACAAACGGTAAACAAGGTCCTCAAGGTCCACAGGGCCCTCAGGGACAAAAGGGTACCGACGGAACTCCAGGTTCTGCTGGTACAAACGGTAAGCAGGGACCAATGGGTCATCAAGGACCTCAAGGCCCTAAGGGTTCAGATGCTACTGTAACAAAGACTGCTGTTGAAGGCGTTCTCACTGGAAACATAACATCACACACTCACAGTTACCTTCCACTTTCAGGTGGTACATTAACTGGCGCTTTGTCTGGAACGACAGCACAATTCACCCAAGTTAATGCAAGCAATGGTTTCTTTGAGACCTCAGATGAAGACTATAAGGTATTTGGAGAAGATATCATAATGGGAAGCGCAATTCTTGACACTCTTCCTAAGAAGTACTTCTACTGGAAAGATGATGCTTCCAAGAAACAGAATATTGGTACCTCAGCCCAGGCAGTAAGAAAGTTCTATCCAGAACTTGTTTCTGAGGATGAGAATGGTAAGTTGTCTGTTGATTACGCAAAACTTTCAGTTGTTGCCTTGGCAGCAATTGATATGCTTAGACGTAAGATTGAGAGACTTACTGAAAGAATTGAAAAACTTGAAAATAAGAAATAAAGTATAGAAGATATGAAGATTAATGAGGGAACACTTAGCAAGTTAATATCCGAAGCCGTTAATGAAGAACTTAAAAACTTTGATAACCTTAGTGAGTTATTCCGTTCTGATGCTGACTTCAAAACGCATGAGGAGAAAGACTCTGGTGAAAAGAAAGACGATATGGCAGATGATAAGAAGAAGACTATCGAGGGTGAGGTATCTGATTTCTTTGAGGACGATGGTGTTAATACTGCCCAGTATGCTTACAAACTCTATGGTGTAAAACCTAAGAAAGGTAAGGATAGTAAGGATGAGAAAAATGCCAGAGGGCTTTTCATGAAGAAATTACATCATGAGAAAGACAAGAGGACTGGTTACACTTATAGTTTTGATTCCGAAGAACTCAACAAACTTGAGTCAATGATATCTGACAGACTTAACGAGGCAAAGTTAAGTAAGATTATAAGTGAAAGCATCCAGAAGGTTATAAGTGATGACGAGATAGAAAGGCAATATGATGACATGAACATCGTTAATTTCAAAATGGAACCATTAAGGCATTCCAGCGAAGGGTGGAAAGGAACCTTCGAACTTGTATTCCCTAACGCTGATGGTGTTGACTATGACGAGACGATGGTTAATGACTTTATGGCATATGATGCTGCAGGAAATAGGATTGCATGGAGCAATTGGATGCCAGAAGGACCGACAAAACGATTAGAAAGTATCATCAGGCATGAGATTAAGAAAAGAAGCCGTTAATTATTGAAGTTTGTTTAGGTATAAAAAGAAAGCCGCAAGATATTGTTTCCTGCGGCTTTTTTAGTTATTATCTTCTATTTTGGCTCACTAACAAATGTTCCTGTATCTATGTGTATTTGATTTGTTATGGTTCCCAACAAGTTCTTAAATGATAATGTGCCCGATGTTTGGCCAACGTCGAGATTAAGTTCCCCTTCTTCAGAATCGGTTGAAGATATAATTACTGAGTTGCCTTTACTTATTGTCTCTGATAAATCAAATTCCATAATAAGATTTGGCTGTTCCCCAACAGGTGTCATGGCAGAAGTTGGAACATTTTGGAGTGAGAGGGATGAAGTTCCAAAATATTGCGATGCCGTGTAGTGTGATAAAAGTGTAGAGCCATTGGACCCATAAATTCGGACAAAATCATTAGCATCAACCTCTCCGCCATCTAAATTATCGTAGAATGTTATATTATATTCAGAATATCCTGTCTTTGCTGACTGAGTTACAGGAATAGTCTTTGTTATGCCATACGAGCCACTATCCAATGTAATAACTCCGCTTCTATCATCTGTAAATGAGTCATTTTCGTCAACATTCGCAGATATAGTGATTAGACTGAAATCTCCGTGCTTATCTTCATACTTATGAATATTATTTATCCAAGATTTATTACTTGTAATTGTAATGGCACTATCTGATATATTAGTTTTAACAATAGAATTGATTGTCTGCGCAGAACTAGTAATATTATGCGTCTTTCCACTTACAACTCTAATGTAATAAGGTTCGGAAAATGGAACTGTTTGCGGAATAAACGAGTTCTTATGAAGATATGCCTTATTGTCTGCATATGTTCCTTCATAGATAGTGACAGGATAATTGGTAAGATTATTTGACACATTAGTCTTGAAGGCGGAAGTGTTAGAAGTTACCTTCGTTGGACTGTTAAGATATGCACTTGTGAAGCCCATTCCGCTAAGTGTATCCTTCAGTTGTTCTTGTGTCATTGCCTTATTATCATTGGTTCTTGTCAAGAGAATTTTTCCACCTTGGCTTTCTGTTTTCCACCCATCGTTAGTTCCACCGCTTACCGCAAGAACTGGGGTTAACGCTGAACCACTTACAACGGGTTCTCCACATACAGGGCATTCTGAATCAATGGTTGTTACTTCTCCGCCGCATTCAGGACAGGTATAAGCATAACCCAAACGTCCATAATATGTTCCACTTTGTGCATAATGGCTCTTACTTGCTGTTATTGTACAAGTGGTATTACCTTCTGGAACAAGCCAAGCGCTATCATTAGACGACGATGTTGTCTGGGCACCTCCGTTCCAGACAAGTGTGAGGTCTACATTGGTTAAGTTATATCCGCTTTGTATATTGGTGTCGCATATTCCTATGCCTTTTGCATATATTGCCATATATTAAATTCCTTTGAGTAATATTATTTTCTATAAATAGTTTGCTTTTCAAGATTATTTTTGTAATATTGTGCAGATAAAACTTTAATTTATGGTTGATGAAGAGATGAAAATTGGTTATGATGATATAACCATAGTACCTGAAAGAATAACGACAATTGAAAGCAGAAAGGAGTGTAATCCTTATGATGAAAATGGAATGCTTCCAATCTTTGCTAGTTGCATGAGTTCAGTCGTTTCTATTCAGAATGTATGTAAATTCAACGAGGCTAAGATAAACGCGGTTATACCGAGAAGTTATTCCGTTAGTGATAGACTGAAATTTCTGGGGGCTGGTAACGAGAAAACTAATTTTGTTGCCTTCTCTTTAGAAGAGGCTAAGAGTTATTTTCTTGATATGAAAGATGCAACATTGAAAGTCATTAAGGAATATTGTCCTAGTCAAGATATAAAACCTGTAAGAGTCTGCATCGACTTGGCAAACGGCCATATGCAAAAACTCCTTAACCTCGTAAGAGACCTTAAGAAGACCTGGGGAAAGAGTATTGTCATCATGACAGGAAATATCGCTAATCCAAGAACCTATATTGATTATGAAAACGCAGGTGTGGATTTCTGCCGTGTAACTATTGGTTCTGGGAATGTTTGCTCAACAGCATCTAATGTTGCGGTGTTCTATCCTCCTTTTTCTCTTTTGAAAGAAATATACACTATTAAGAAATCAATTGAAGGAAAATGTAAGGTTGTTGCAGACGGTGGAATACATGGTTTCAGAGACATTCAGAAGGCCCTTATTTACGCCGATTATGTGATGGTTGGTAGTTTGTTTAACAAGGCGATGGAAAGTGCAGGAAAAACGACTTATGGCAGTTTTTACTGGAATATTCGTGGCAAGAAGATTTATCGTCCGTTGAAGACTCTCCTTTATTATGGAAAAGAAGTACCAAAGGACAAATATGAGAAAGTATTTAGATTGGTCAAGGCAAATAAACTGACTGTCTGGAAAGAGTTGTACGGAATGAGCACGAAGATTGCACAGGCTCTTATCCTATCAGCAAACACTGGAACTGTCAAGAACCTAAAGACCTCAGAGGGCTTGCTTAAATACCAGAAAGTAGAGTATAATATTCAAGGTTGGGCCGAGAACGAGACTGACTATCTCCGTTCAGCAATGAGTTATACAAATTCAAGGACACTTGATGAATACAAGGAGTCAAATTGGGTGAGAATTTCAAAACGAATGTATAATGATTAATATATAAGCGTATGACAATTAGAGATTTAAAAGAAATCTTGGTGCATTATCAAGACAGAAAGTATGATGATTGGGAAATAATCTTATTCGATTATAACAATCAACGTGTAATTGAGTGGCTAGATGGCACTTATGCTTCGTCTAGGACAGACAAGAGAATTACGTTCCCAGTAAGAGTTGAACCAATAGACGGAGAGACTTTGGATGAAAGAATAAAGAGAATAATAAGCGAAATGGCAAAAGATAATTAGATTATGGCGCAGAAAAAATTAAATGTAACTGAAGACCACATTAAGTTGCTTCAGGGTATTAAGTTTGAGAAGTTTGTCTTTGACAACGACACAAGAAATGGAAGAATCGGATGGGGAATTGACCAGTACTCACCTTGGGGTGGTGTTTATCCAATTGAACAGATTGCCCTTATTCTTGGATGCTGGGATAAATTCATTCCAGGAACAGAAGAAGATTTTGACGGAAGAAAATTTCCTCAGGACTTATCTAATCACTTCTGGGACCTTTATGAAGACATTACTGAGAATATGGAGTATTATTGGGACCTTCTTATCTATTACACAGATAAGGGCGGATTGACCCCAGGTACTTATAAGTACAACCTTAGATTAAAAGAATGGACAAAACTTGAGAAATAATGAAAGGCTTTTTTAACATAATATTAGTTGCAGTATTGACAATGGCTCTTATATCCTGTAAGGGCCATAAGTCTAAGCCAGTAAGTGCATTTATTACTGTTTCTCCGACAACGCTGACACTAGAAGCAAACACATCCGCAACAGTAAATGTGTCTTCAAATGTTGCATGGACTGTAAGTGCTCCTACTGGCTATACCGCAACGCCGACAACAGGCTCGAACAATGGGACGATTACCATTAAGGCAGGTGCGTCTCCTTCAGGAGGAAACCTTGTTGTCTCAGGAAAGGGAAAGAGTGCAAGTGTAACTATACACGCTCCGACACCGTCATATGTCAATGTTTCTCCCGAAAGTGTCATTATCGAGAATGCAGCAGGCAAGACAGCAACAATCTCAATCAGCACAACAAATGCTTGGACGATAACACTTCCAAATCCGAAACCAAGTTGGCTAACAAGTGTTACACCAAGTTCAGGCACAGGGAACGCAACAGTTACCATCACAACAGGTGCATATGTTGGCAAGACAGCCGCACAGTCATTTTTAACTGTAAGAAGCGGTTCTGTCTCCAAGTATGTAACAGTGACAAAAGAGCCGAAGAAAAACGAGCCACCAACCAAGCCGACAAACCTTAAACCACAAGGAACAAACGTAGAGTTGATAACAACTTTCTCATGGACAGCATCTACAGACCCTGACGGAGATGAAATCACTTATACTCCAATGATTTCAAAGGATAACAGTACGTGGAATGTTGTCGCTACAACAAAGAGTACAAAGATAATGAATAAGGACGTGTTAGAGAAGAACACCACTTATTATTATAAGGTTGTTGCAGATGATGGTTTTGAGGGTGGAAAGACAGAAAGTGACGTGGTTACCTTTACAACTGGCTCAACAAAGAGTTATTGGGCTGATGGCGAAAGTAGGCTCTATGAAGTAAATGCTGACGGTTCAATTACTGAAGTGGAGACAACTACGAGGCCGTTTAAGTTAATCTATACAGGAGATGGTTATACTCAGGACCTCTTTAAGTATGGAGGACAGTTCGACCAGGAGATTGATAAGGGTATCACGGCACTTTTTGAAATCGAGCCTTACAAATTCTACTACAACTATTTTGCTGTGTATAAACTTGCAGCATATTCCAATGAAGCAGGAATGAGCGAAGGTTCAACCAATTGGGAAAACGCAACAAGAAAGGTTGATACAAAGTTCCGTTGCTCTTGGGAAGGTGGAAACTCCACTGGCATCGGTTGCAACACCACAACAGTTATCGAGTATGCGATGAAGGTTCCTGGAATGGCAACGATGGCAGCAGTAACATCTTCACCTATCAGCATTATCATCAATGCAGACAAGTATGCTGGAACTAACTTATGGTCATATAACAGCGTTTGGGGTGGATGGAATATCGTCTCTATTGCACAGACACCTGCAAGACATCCAAGTTCTTCTCAAGGTGGCTTTCCTAACACTCTAAGGCATGAATATGGTGGTCATGGAATAGGGCTTCTTGGGGACGAGTATGTTTATTATCACTCTACTGCCTTTCCACAGACAAACGAATCTACGTTCCGTATGTGGCAGAGTTTTGGCTGTTATCCAAACACCTATCTGCCTGATTGGGATGCAACGTCTTCTGTGTGGAGCAGTCCTGACTGGAACAAGACGCCGAAGGTTAGCGGGGAGTCATGGAACACTTTCCATACGATGTCAGAATATAGTGGTGTTGGCATCGATTTCTTCTCTGGCTCAGCACAATATGGTATAGGCATATATCGTTCAGAACAGCGTAGTTGTATGATTGATAACATCACTCACTTCAACACGATAAGCAGATGGAAGATTTATTGCAGGATTAAGATTACTGCAGGGGAAACTCCAACGCTTAGTGAATTTGTTGCAAATGATGTCGAGAAGGTTAATCCTTATTCTTCATCAACCGTTGCGACAAAGGCGGGAGAAAGGAGATGCGAGGGACCAATGTTGATGGACCCTTGGCACAAGAAACCTTATAGATTAAAATAAACTTTAAAATTTAAGGCAATGGATAACTATTTTAAATTAACAGGAATTAACTTGCAAGAGGGGGAACCTTGTCCTATTAAGAAGATGTGCTACAACTGTATCTCTTTTGTGGAGAACGAAGATGGAACAGGTTCTTGTACAAATGAGACAGTAAACGCAAAGGGCAAGGAAAAGATAATTGCTTCTCTTCCTGAAGGTTTTGAGATTGTAGAACTGAAACTGAAGCCTATGAAGTTAAAGGACCCATCAAAGAAATGCGGTCAGTATTCTGTGGCAAGAGATTTTGTTTGCAATGCAATTATTTCGCTTTTAAGTTAAGTTTGGCACGATTTTTGTAACAATAATATATACTATGAAAAATACATTATTGTATCTTGTGACTGCAATGCTTATCCTGACGGCCAGTCCACAAGAAAAAAGGTACGTTAGGTCAGGACAGAGTTCCAATGCGAAGATTGAGTTCAACATTGATGGTAACTACATCAGAGAAGGACAATCTCCTAAAGGTAAGATTCTTTATAATATAGGCGAGCACTATATTCGTGAAGGTCAGTCTTGCACAGGAAAGGTTGTATTCACCATTGATGGAAACTATCTCCGAGAGGGACAGAGTTACTGTAGTCGAATTGTTTACAACATCGACGGTGATTTCGTCAAAGAGGGTCAAAGTAAAACAGGGAAGATAATTTATAATCTGACTTTTTACTAAAAAAGAAAAGGGGCGTTGATTAACGTCCCTTTCTTATTACCCATTTATAAATCGCTCGATATACTGCAATTCTTAAATCGCCATATAAATCTTTTCCTTTTTCTATATCATCAATAACTTGCTGATTGTTTAAGACCACAGTCTTATTTGTTTCCTTATCAGTTACACGTATTGTCGGCGTTGGAGTGTCAGACCCTTTAATTTCCACATCACACAGATTAAAGAAATAATCTCCGTCGATATCATGTTTCTCTGGGGAGTCATCAACGAGTTCATAAGGGTCGCCTTCTCCTGCAAAGTCATCATCGGAGAATTGGTTATAACCTTCTCTTAACGTGTCGTTATTGGAAGAAAAGGGGTTGGGAATAACAACAACTTGCACTCCGCCAACAGCCTTACTTACTTCTTCCTTATACTGGGCATCAAGTTCTGATATATAGCATCTGCCGTCAGCATAATCTTCATGTCCAGGGAGTGATTCAATTGAGAATACAGGAACTTGGTTTTCATTAGCATAATTGTCATGCTCCCTTAAGAAATCCTGTGATTTAAGGTAGTTTTCGATATCATTTAAAATTTCATCTGCGGTAGCCTTTGCGGTCTCAGCCTTTTCATCGAACTGATAACCCATATCTGCGCTGAGATGCCCGTCGTTTAGGTCCAGATGAGAAATGTTAATGCAGAAGCCATCCTCTTCGAACATGTTTTCTTTCATAATATTCTTGATGGTCTCAGAAACCATTGCCCTAAGGGTATTCTCATCGAGTTTAACTACTTTCTTTCCTTCGGATAAAGAATCATCATAATCCTCAAATGGGTTCGTATCTTTCTTACCGTTTGTCTTAATATAATCCTTTATCTCATTTGCGTGGGCTTGGCAGTATTTGGTGAAACCAGCCTCGTCATAAACATCGACACCGTCTTCCTTTGCTAATTCATCAAAATAGTCTTCAACTTCATAGTAATTAATAAGGTAACCATCACACAAGAGTTCTGGGTCAGACCATTCTCCATGCCATCTTATAGTGATACCAGGACATCCACGATACCAATCTGTATCACCAAGAGGGCCACCACCCAAAGTTTTGCTATATAATTCAGCAGACTCTTTCAAAGTATCTTTAATGCATTCAGAGATAACATTCATGAACTGAGCCTCTGTTATACGAACAACGCTTTCGTTAGTCTTCTTCTCCTTCTTAACGTGGTTTGGAAGTCCTTTATGTTTTGTTTCTGCAAATTTCTTTGCGTCTTTCTTTGATATTGATTCTGCAGCGTCCTTTATTGCCTGACTAGGATTTTCCAGTTCGCCCTTTTGATAAGCGCGGACCATCCCGAAAAATCGCTGCTGTGCTTTACTTTTTGCTGGCATAATTAACTATTTTTTGTATAAATAGTTTGCAATTTTGATTTATTTTTGTATTTTTGCAGAAAATGATGGAGACGTTAAAAGATAAGTGCAAAAAGTATCAGTTATCGAGAGACTATAATCTTGATACCAACAAGTATATTATTGTACATGTTGACGGGCGTTCTTTTTCAAAGGAAGTGAAGAAGAAGTTTAAAAGACCATTTGATGACAATTTTGTCGCAATGATGAATGAGACCGCAAAATATCTCTGTGAGAACGTGCAGGGGTGTCAGTTGGCTTATGTACAAAGTGATGAAATTACATTGATACTAAAGAAACTTCGTCCAGAAAGTGACGTATTTTTTAACGGAAGAATGTGTAAGATGCAGAGTATAATTGCATCAATGGCCACAGCAAAGTTTAACCGACTTGCACTTATTAATAAGTTAAAACCGTTGATTTATACAGAGTCCATATTGGGTGATGTGTTTTACACAATATCTGATGTTATAAATATAATTGGGAATAACTCTCTCTATCAATTTGATTGTAAGGTATGGGATGTGGATGATGCTAATGACGCTTTTGCTTGGCTCTTATATCGTAATATAGATTGTACAAAAAACTCAAAGAATCAGACTGCACAGACATATATTCCGCATAATGAGTTAGTTGGAAAGACAGCAGATGAAGCAATTGCCATGCTAAGAGAAAAGAAGTCCATAGACTGGAATATCTTCCCAGATGCATTAAAGTACGGACGAATTTTAAGGAAGAAAGAAGTCGAAATTGATGGTGAAGGTGGAAAAACCATGAGGCTTAAGTGGGTTGTAGAACCTTGTAACGACTTGACAAATGAGGATAAAAGAGTTAAATTTATTGAAACTAATAATTTTTTAAAAGATAATGAATATGAGTAATTTATTTAAGAGGTTTGTATCAATTTTTAAGAAGAAGGAAACCAAAGAGGAAAATGTATTTACTGGCGTATCAAAGACTATGGCCACAACTTCTCCTGTGTATACTACAGAGGCTGAAGAAAAGGTTAAATATGAGGCACCAAAAGTCGTTGCAGAACCAGTTAAGGAGACAGTAGTTAGCCACGGTGGTGAAATTGAAAAGCCAGCCAAGAAGGCGTCTGTGAAGAAGACAACAGCAAAGAAAACAACTACAAAGAAGACAACCACAAAGAAGGCAGCAACGAAGAAGGTTGAACCTAAGAAGTCTGCAACAAAAAAGACAACAGTCAAGAAGCCTGCTGTAAAGAAAACCACTGCGAAGAAGACAACCGTAAAGAAGGTAACAACCAAGAAGAATAAGTAATAATGTCTAAGGCGATGGAAAAGAACGGAAACGTTAAAATTAGGTTCGGCGATGCCGTTTATTTCGTTAATAAGAAGAAAGGCAATGTTGCTTGCAAACTGTCAGGAACACTTAAACTCCCATTTGTGGAGATGCCTTATGAAGAAGATGAACCATTATATCGTTATGCTTTTAATAAGCATATTGAAGTAGTGGGTGTGGCTACTTGTTCTCCAGACGATGAGTTTGATGAGAATAGGGGTAAGAGAATTGCCCTTGCAAAAGCAGAGAATGAAGCATATAACCTTGCGAAGAAGCATCTTGTAGATTATCAGCGTTTTCTTGAGGATGCGAATGAAGCGGTCATTGACTTCTATGAAAAGGCAGCAAGAGCAACAAATCATAACAAGGAGTATATCATGGGGCTCTCAGACAAGAATAATCCAAATTACAAGGAAGTGATTCTTCCTCCAGTAAAAGGGATTACAGCAAAGTCGTTTTAATATGGGAATACTTAAGAAAAGACGTGAGTTTTTGGCGGAGAATTATGGCGATGACGTGGTTCTCTTTGATAATCCTTCATTTGACTCCGCCATAATTGGCGTCACTCATGACAACAGAGCCGTTTATGACTATGACAAGATGATTGATAGCCTTGCACAAGAATATATGGCCGAAGGAGAGACTACTGAAGAAGCAGTCACGATGGCTACAGAATGGATAGAATTTAATACGCTCCGTGCCCTTCCTTATGTTTCTAACGGCCCTGTCGTAGTCTTTAACACTGAAGATATGTTTGAAGATGAGGAGAATGAGTAATGGCAATTATCGTTTATAACAGGACCAAGGAAGACCACAGTGACCTTGAAAATAATTATCCTATTTTTCGAGGAAAAAGTGTACTTGGAAACCCATATACTCACAAGAACTTAAAAGGTACACTTGCAATTTATCATGTGAGCAGCAGGGAAGAGGCAATCCAGAGATATGATTCTTACTTCGACCTTCAATATGCTAACAACTACGATTTCAGAAAGTTAGTTGATGAGATATATGAGAAGTATAAAAATGGAGAAGATGTGTATCTGGAATGCTATTGTGACCCACTTCCATGTCATGGGCATGTGATTGCCAATAAATTGAAAAAGAGGCTTTTAAAAGAAAAAATGAACGAAGCAAAAAAGAAAAGAGGAGAAAAATTATGCCATTAAGAGACGAAAGCAAATACAATATAATTGTTCCTGGGGAACCGAAGGAAGTGACTGAAATCAGGAAGAAAATACTTTCCTCGTTTGATGGACTTGAGTTTGTTGATGAGGAACATAAGTACTTTCTGAATGGAGAAGAACTCTCTTCTGTATCTTCGATAGTATCTCAATTTGAGGAGGAGTTTGATACCCAGGCAAAGGCCGAGGCTTATGCTTTAAAGAATGGTGAGACCCCTGAGTACTGGATAGATAAATGGAAATTCATCAATCTGAAGGCTACTGTTAGCGGAACGCAGGTTCATAGTTATGGGGAATCGCTTTCTTGGCTTTACTTAGGACATCCAGAGAACATAACCGAAGATAATAAGTACAAGTACATTGCCGATAAGAACTGGCTGATACCAACACGTCCGAAGGAGAACGCTGCTCTTAGTTTCTTTGAGAATTTCCCTGAAAACACTTACATAGTTCTTCCTGAGACCCGAATTTATAATATTGGCGACAGGTTTAAGTATGCAGGTACCTTCGACCTCCTTGTCTATTACGACCACCCAACGGATAAAAGTAAAAGTGGGCTTGTGGTAATGGACTGGAAAACCAACAGGGAGATATATAAGGAATTCAGTCGTGAGCACGGGAAAATGATGGTCTGGCCGTTCAGTGACTTATTTGACGAACCATATGGCGGTTATGTATTGCAGATAAATTTTTATTCCCTGGCTTTGGAAAAGATTGGCTTGAAGGTTATTGGTAAAAGGATTATATGGCTAAAGGATGATGAGACTTATGAAATAATCCCCGCACCAGACATCAGCCAAAATATCAGAAAGTTAGATAATAATGTTTAAAAAATAAGAGAAATATGAGAAAAGATGCTCGTTATGAAGTAGCAAAAGACATTCAAGTAAAGGGTGGTAGCCGTATTCCTAAGGGGACATCAATTTATTGCATCCACGGGAATTTCTACATGGACGGTGGCCTTCTTCCAAAGGATTATCAGGAGGACTTTGAGGCCCTAGTCAGTTATGAGGAAAGGACTGGATGGAATTACTTAACACCGATTAAGACGGCAACACCATACCAAAATAGCAAATCGGATATCTAATACTATTTATATAAAAATAAATTATTATGAAGACACAGTTAAATGAAGTGATGTCCTTGATGGACAGAATGAACTTGTTTGAAGGTACCGCAAAGCCAAGACAGCAAGTTGGAAGAAACGAGATAATCGAATTAATGGAGAAGCAAGATGCTGAAGGTGGTGGACAATGGGCTGCAGTGACATATGTTACGATTAAGCCAGTCTATAATACTAAGAAATCTTGGAGAAAAGATGATGTCGATAAGGCGATAGCAGATTTTTCAAAAGAAGGAAACGAGAACTGGTATGATGCTGTAAAGTCTTTTAATGATGACACCGAGGGCAAGATAAAAAAACTCCCGATGAATAAAGGTATTGTTGTTGTCCGCAGATACGTGCTTAACTGGACAACGAAGGAGTCATATAATAAGGCATATAGCGAATACAGTGAAAAACTCCACAACTTAAGAATGAAGTATGGTATCGGTGTCGAAAGCAATGGAATGCTTGGCGATAACCACAACCAGAGAGAAAAGATGGATTTTGGCGGAGCCCAGGTAAATCAGACAGGGAACCTCTCAAAGGACTTTAACTTTGCAAATGTTAAGGCGACAAAGACTGTTTGTTATACCATCGACGAGAATGGCCATATCACTGGCGAGTTCCCAGAGGCAATGCTTAAGGCAATGAGTGCTTCTTCTAAGTTTGGTGCTGTGGAAAAGGGTGTATCAAGCGTCCTTTCTCCTGAGGCCGTAGAAGAATACCAGAAGGCAAAACGAGAACTCGATGCTAATTTTAATGGTAAAAATCTTCTCTATGATGGAATGTTATCAATTGTTGCTAGTATTAATGGCTGTAACTACTATTATATTAATACAGCAGTGAAACGTGAGATTGCCAAGAACAGCGGTGTATTTGTTAATGCCGAAGACCTGGTAAATATCGCAAAGGAGCAGTTGTCAAGTTCGATATCAAATCTTGATGATTTTGACACGGCGAAATAAGGGCCAAAAAGCAAGTAGTACTGAAAAACCGTCATGTTTGGCGGTTTTTCTTTTTATTATACTATTTATAAAAAATTATTAAGATGTCTAAATTCAGTCATGAAATAAAAGGATATAAGAACAAGATAAAGAAATTCAATGTCTTACCATTTATTTGCATTGAAAATGACCAAGTTGCCCTGTCTATTAAGTTTGGGTGGCTTTTCTGGACAATTATTTTCTGGAAGATGAAAGATGAGAAAAAGAAGACAACCTTCTCAAAACGCCATGCAAGTCAGATAAAATCCCTGCTTGAAAAGTAATTTTTCTTCAGAATTCTTTGCCATTAAAAAAATCTTTTGTATTATTGCAGTGTTAGAAGCATTGAGGTATAGTGCAATGGCTAGCACACAACATTTTGGCTGTTGTAATTCCTGTTCGAGTCAGGATACCTCAACAAATAACTTATTAAAATTTTACAAAGATGAAGATTATATTAGTAGATGGTTTTCTCGGCAAGGATTGCGAGATTCTGACATCAAAGTTTGATGGTAAGCAGTATGCTAAGTTCAGCATTGGAAACAAAACTTTTATCGGTGGTAAGGAAAAGACTGAGTGGTTCGACATCACTTACAAGGAACCGCTGGAGTCCAAGTGCAAGTTGCTCAAGAAGGGTCAGTATGTAATTGTCAATGGCGTTCTGACTAGCGAGGTAAACATTGACAAGTCTAATAAGGTATGGCTTAACCAGCACGTGACAGCCCAGGGACCACAGAGCGTGGAAATTCCATCCAGGGGTAACCAGAACAAGGACACAGACCAGACCGTCTCAACTTATACTGGTGGTACTCCATCAATTGTCGCTGAGGACAAGAAGGTGGCACCTAAGGCAGAAGAGAAGCCAGCCGAGCCTGCTTATGTAGCAGTAACTCCTACAACGACTCCAATGGATGAGTTCAATGATGGGGCAGATGGAGACCTGCCATTTTAATGCAAACAAACTTTCTATTGTGAAGGAGGGCTGATATGGTCCTCCTTCTTGTTTTTTAAAGAAAGTTTTTGTATTATAGGAAAAAATTTGTATATTTGTAGAAGTAATGACGAAAGAAAAATATAAACAGATTATTGATTACATCAAAGATGTTATTAATGGTAGCGAATGGAAGCATTTTACCTTTGCTGTCGGTGGTTGTGTTCGTGACTTAATGATGGGTAATGAAATTAAGGATATTGACTTAGTTATTACTTGTCCTAACGGCGGTATTCTCTTTGCTAACTGGCTTTTTGAGAAAGGGCTGCTTGTAAGAGAACCTGTTGTATATGAGCACTTTGGCACTGCGATGTTTCATTTCAAGAAGTTTCCTGAATATGAAATTGAAGCCGTACAGACAAGGAAAGAAGCATATAGGGATTTAGAGACAAGAAACCCTGAGACCGCTTATGGAACACTTCAGGATGATTGCCAAAGAAGAGACTTTACCATCAATGCACTTTATTACGACATAACCAATGACCTTATTGTAGATTATAACAAGTGTGGTGTAGTAGACATTAATAATAAGATTATAAGGGCTTGTGGCAACCCTGAGGTTATCTATATGGAAGACCCTTTGAGAATCTTAAGGATGGTCAGGTTTGCTTCTCGTTTTGAATTTGAGATTGAGTACAACACCTTCAAGGAAGCGAAGAATAATATTCAGCGACTTTGTATCATCAGCAAGGAGAGGATTAACGATGAATTTACAAAGATGATTTCTATCGGTGACTTCTCCAAGGTAAAGAAAGCGTTATGCCTCCTTTGGGACTTAGGTGCATTCAGGTATATTTTTCCCTATCTTGAATTGGTTGACTTTGAGAAGAAGACAGATTTGCTTGAGAAGGTGGAGAAATTATTCAAGAAACTTACGTTAGCATTTCCGTTGCCGACAGAAGACACGATGAAACTTGACATAAAGAGAATTGACCCGACAAAGGAATTGATTATTGCATCGTTGCTTTATGATTCTCCTGCTGTTGAAGAAGAGATGAGAGATTTGAAGTTTTCCAATGAAGAGATTGATGCTGTACGATTTTTGATTGAGACAAACAAGTGGTATTTCACGGCAGAAGAAGATGAAAGGGTTAAGTTCTTGATGCTTATGCGCAAGTGCAAGTCACCACAGAGGTTAAGGGAAGTTCTTCTTGTCGGAAATGAGGAAGTGAAATATACTTTTGCAAAATACACTACAGAGACGAGGAATTTTGATTTTTATGATTATGAGTTACCTGTTAGCGGTGATGATGTTATGGAGATTATGAAGATTGGGCCATCCAAGAAGGTTAAAGAATATCTTGACCTGTTATGGAAGTTTGTCTTCAATAATCCGAAAGAGAAAGACAGGGAAATTTTAATTGATTATTTAAAAAATTTAAGGGAATATGAATGACATAATTAGTTTTTCGGCAAAGGACTTATGTAGGAGGTCCTGTATGCAAATAAAGATGTTTGCCGAGCATCCAGAGAAGCGTCCACAGCCAACTCAACAGGTATATGAGGGTGAGAGTTTTCAGCGTCAGGTTGCAAAGGCGATGGCTGATGTGATTGGAGAAGAGATGAAGGGAACATTGTTTGACAACGGCATTTACATTAACTTCTCAAATGATATCGTTTGCAAGGATAAGATTGTAGAAGTGAAATCAGCAAATGGCGAAGTGGAAAATTGGTATTTGGAAAATTCGCTCTTGCAGTGTGTTGTCTATTATTCGTTACTGAAGATGACAGGCGGAAAACTCAAGACAGCAAAATTCTTTTCCGACCAAGGAAATCCGATTGTTGAGACAACTGTTGATTGCAACATAAAATACTTTTTGAAGATTGGAAATGATGTTTATCTGATTGAAGTTAATGATGCTAAGAGCGTTGTTGATTTTATCTTGGAAAAGGCAAGAGCGTCTATGGATTGGGAGACAGCAAAGGCCTTTGATGCCGCTTACAAACGCAAGGAGTTTGAGACCTTGAGACCATTTTTTAACTATGTAAAAATTGATATGTGATGACAATAGAAGAATTAAGAGAACAGGGCTTGATTGCATATGAGTTCGTGCGTGGCAGTTGGGCGCATGGCATTGCCGTAGAAGGCAAGTCAGACATTGATATTGGCGGTGTGTTTATCTGCCCGAAGGAAAAACTTTTGGGGTTGAGGTCGGACTATGTGGAACAAGTTTCTGATAAGAAAGGTGACGTGGTTTTTTATGAATTTGGCAGGTGGATGGAGTTGTTGCTGAAGTCTAACCCTACTGTCTTGGAAAGTCTCTTTATAAATCCAAAGTATATCATTGGAGATGTACATCCTGCCGTTCAGTATATAATTGACAATAGAGATATGTTTCTCACTAAGGAAGCATTTAATCCATTGATTGGCTATTCAGTGCAACAGATTAAAAAGGCAACAGGTTACAACAAGAAGTGTCAGGTTCCTGAAGACTTCCAAAGGAAAGATATTCTTGACTTCTGTTATACTTTCAGAAATCAAGGCTCACAGCCAATAAAAAAATACTTGAGTAATAATTTTCTTGACCAGAAGTACTGTGGTCTCGTAAATATTCCAAACATGAGAGATGTCTATGGGGTTTATTATGATTGGGCTGCATTTTTCTATTTTGAAAAATTTCATTGGGAAAAAGGGATTCCTTATCCATTTAACAAGTTTATTAAAGACCCAATGGAGATTACCCAGATAGAAAACCGCATCATGGACAAAGACTTCTATGGATATGAAGGTATTGTTCATCCTGATGACTATAGCAAGTCAAACGATATAAGACTATCATCAGTACATGAAGGTGATACACCAATCTGTTATCTTTATTTCAACAAAGACGGGTATGCTTCTCACTGCAAGGATTATAAGGAATGGGAAGAATGGAAGCGTAACCGAAACCAGACAAGATACACAGATAACAAGGGTTATAATTTTGATGCGAAGAATATGTGCGAGACAGTCAGGTTAATTCATACTGGTATTGAACTTGCCCGTGATGGTGCTTTCAATGTTGAAAGGACTTGGGACAGAGACTTCCTTCTTGACATTAAGAATCATAAGGTTACATATGATGAAATAATGACGTATGTGAAGGACAAGAAGGCAGAGTTCGATGAGTATTTAAAAACATCAAAGTTACCTGACAAGGTTGATTTTGAAAAAGTAAATAATTTACTTATCGAAGCGAGGAAAATGTTTTATAATTTATAAATTTTTTGTATCTTTGTAGAAAAGTGCATGAGTAAAGATATTGAAGACATAAGGATAGAGGTTGCAATTTCCTGTATTCAGGGAGTGCTTGAAGCAAAAGGTGGCTTCGTAGGAGAGATTTCACCGTCTATCGCTGTGGCAGAATCCTTTCGGATTGCAGATGAATTTGTGAAACACTATCAGGAAAAATATCTTGATAAAGAAAAATAATATATATAATTGGCAATTAGTTATGGTAATTTATGACACTAGACTTCAAGACTATGGAGAAATGCTCAGGAAGACATTTCCGACAATGAACTTTAAAATAACCGATAAGGTAGATATCGGCATTGATGATGAGGGATGGGCTTTTGGTGTTAATGGTGACACGATTGAATGTGATTTTGTTCTTAGAGACGGATGGCTTTCTCCTGAGAAACTGAAATGGTGGTATGAGGAAGCATGTGACTTTGCGAGGAGCACCATCAATAAATCACTTTATGAGAAATATGATGAATCAGCACTCCCATTTTAAAGAAAGAAAAAGATGAAAACTATTAAAGAAAAAAATGTTAGCCCATTAGATTGGCCTAAAGAGGAAACAACTACATTTACAGCCATAAGCCATAAACCTTGGGAAACTTGTTATGTTGTAATTGCCAATGCTCACGGGTGTTACCCTGAGATGTGTGGCGGAATGTATGATACCCTTGAAGAAGCAGAGAATTCTCTTGCTTATGAACCTTATGGCGGAAGGATTGTAGAAACCACTTGGGGAAAATTAACCGAAACAAAATTTTGACTATGAGTGTAGTTATTTACAAGAAAGAAGGTAAAGTCACAAGGATAGCGGCAGATGGCCAATTCAGCCTTGAAGGGAATGGCCTTATTGGACCACAACAAAAGTTGTATAAATTTCCCAATGGGATTATTGCGGGGCATTGTGGCGGAATAACACAAATGCAATGGCTAAACAAGTGCCTTGAAAAATTAGACGAAAATAGTTGTTTCGACACGCTTTATAATGCGATTACCTGTAGTGGAATTCAGCCTAATGGTCCTGAACATCGCTCACTTATTTTTTTGAAGGATAAAATTTATTACCTGAAAATAAGTAGAGATAAAATTGACATTTTTTCCGATATTTCTGAAAGGAAAATGTTTGGTATTGGATATTATGAAATGCCATTGGGCTGTATGATAATGGGTGCTTCTCCCGAAGAAGCAATAAAAAGGGCTTCTGAATACAACATGTATTTTAATTCTAATGTGACTTGTTTTGAAATTAAAAATAAATAAATGAAAATTGAAAAGGAGGATATGATATGGGAATAGATTTGAATATTGTACCGTTTGAAAAATGCAAATTTACCGATGACGAGATTTGTGTTGATGATATAAGTGTAGTATATTCGCAGAAGGGAGACTGCACGGAATCTACAGATGATGCACAGGACATAACCATTTCTACAAGGAATAACGGAATGGCAAGGTTTATAAACATCAAGACTGGAGAAAACGGATGGTCCATTGATGACATTTCCAGTTTAGCAAAAATTATTGAAGATTTTAAAAAGAGAGCAGATATAAAAGATGACAAATAAGTAGTGTTAGTGGGTGATTATTTTGTGTTTTGATACTATTTATATAAAAAGAATTAAGTATGGGAAGGTTGTTAACACAAAAAGAATTTATTGATAGAGCAAAATTAATACATGGGGATAAATATGATTATTCTAAAGTTGACTATGTTAATATGATAACACCTGTGGAAATAATTTGCCCTAAACATGGCTCATTTTGGCAAACACCAAATGGGCATGTAAATAGTAAAAGAAATTGCCCGAAGTGTGCTCACCAAAGTTATCCGAATAAGAGAGATGAAGTAATTGAAAAATTCATAAAAATATATGGCGATAAATACACTTATGACAAAGTTGTTTATAAGAACAATAAAACTCCGATTATTGTAACTTGTAAAAAACATGGAGATTTTTTGATTAGGCCCGATAATTTTTCACATGGGCATGGGTGTATGAAATGTAGTATTGAAAAAAAGCCACAATGCAACCCGTGGACTAATGAAGAATTTATTGAAAGGGCAAAAAACATTTATGGAGATAAATTTTTGTATGATAAAGTTGAATATAAAAATTGTAATGAAAAAGTTATAATTACTTGCAGAAAACATGGTGATTTCCTTGTTACACCAAATAATTTTTTACACGGACATTCTTGCCCACATTGTATTACATCTATGATGGAAACCCATGTTAAAGAATTATTAACTGAAAACAATATAGTTTTTGAGCAGCAAAAAACATTTAATTGGCTGAAACACAATGGGAGTTTAAAGTTAGATTTTTATTTACCACAGATGCAAATTGCAATAGAATGTCAAGGTCTGCAACATTTCAAGCCAGTGGATGCGTTTGGTGGTGAAGAAAATTTTAAAATAACACAAGAAAGGGATGCAGTAAAAAAAGAACTTTGTGAAAAGAAGGGAATAAAATTATTTTATTTCTCTAATATAAAAGACAAGACACCTTTTTATGTTATAAAAAAGGATAATGAGTTATTAAAAAAAATATATGACAATGAAACTAATAATTCCTGATGTTCATGGGCGAGATTTTTGGAAAGAGCCCGTTAAAGAAACACTAAATAATAGTGATTCTGAAATAATTTTTTTGGGCGACCTTTTGGACCCCTATCCCGATGAATGGAAAAAACATTTTGATTATAAAACTCATGCTCTTGAAAACTTCAAGGAAATTCTTCAACTCAAGAAAGACAATCCTGACAGGATAACTCTTCTTCTTGGAAATCACGATTGCACCTATGCTATTGGCACAGACATCTGTGATTGCCGTAGGGATAAGAAACGATATAAGGAGATAGTGATGCTCTTTGAAGAGAACAGAGAACTTTTCCAATTGGCAAAGGAAGATACCATCAACGGAAAGCATTTTATTTTTAGTCATGCTGGCATCCTGAAAGGTTGGGCAGAAGCCGTCTTTGGAGATAAGATGAATAGAGAAGACTTTAACATTGTTGATGAACTGAATGATGCGTGGAAGAATGACCACTTTGGAATTCTGAATGCACTTGGCATATATGATATCTATCGTGGTTGGGGTGGTGGAAGATATGGTTCTCCTGTATGGTCAGATATCAGAAGTTGGGAGAACAAGACAGAAGAAGATACATACGGTTTTAATATTGTTGGTCACACTTATCTTTTGAAAAAGCCATTAGTGTTTCCTGCCATTGCTTGCCTTGACTTTAGGCAGGCATTTATCCTTGATGAAGAAGGGAAAATTAGAGAATATGATAATATAGAAAATATAATTAAAAATTAATTTTATGGGTAAATTTTTTGATATTAAGCCATTCCTTCAGACAGGAAAGGAAAAGGAAGGAGAATTTGCGAGGGACCTCTGTGAAGAGTTAGGTGGAATAGCGTTGCCTGCAACCGAGAAGCAGGACATGTTTGACCACGTGGATGTCCTCTGGAAATATGATGAGAAGATGAAACCTGCAAAGATTGATGTGAAGGGGATGAAGAAGGATAAGCGTAACGATAATAAACCGAACCCTGACATTCACTGGATAGAATTTCAGAATGTTAATGGAAATCTGGGATGGCTTTATGGAAAGGCAGATTGTATTGCTTTTGAGACACTTGATGAGTGGATAATTATAAAAAGGGCTCATCTTGCAGAAGTCATGCAGAACGCAGTTAAGAATAATAGCATAACTCGTAATATAAACGAGGCTTACTATAGATATTACCAAAGAGAAGGAAGAAAAGATATCATAACAAAAGTAGATACTAGCCTTCTTAGAAATAACGCAGATAAAATAATTAAGAAACATGGCAACGTATGAAAAGATAGAAGGATTTGACAATGTATATCTTGTCGTTCCAAAGAAATTTGGTGATGACAGGGGTTATTTCCGTGAGAACTATAACAGGACTGAGTTCAAAGAGAATACTGGAATTGACTTTAAGCCACAGCAGATAAACGAAAGTGCGTCAGTGGCAATGGTGGTAAGAGGGCTTCATTTCAGGAAAGGATATGAGGCAAAACTTGTAAGGTGTGTTGAAGGCAGCATACTGGATGTGATTGTTGATATAAGAAAGAACTCTCCTTCTTATGGAATGGTGTTCGCAGCAGTGCTCAGCAAGGAGAATCAGAGAGAGTTGTTTGTTCCAAAGGGATTTGCTCACGGCTTCATCGCTCTCTCTAAAGAAGGTGTTAATAAGATAGAATACCTTGTTGACAAGAATTATAATAAGGATGAAGACAGGGGTTATTTCTTCGATGGAAGGCTTTGTGATTATCTTTATGAAAAGGTGACTAATGGTGAAGACATCTTCCCTGCCTTTGATTGGAATTGGAATAGTCAGGAAGAAAGCGAAAATTATATCCGTTCAGAGAAGGACAAGCAGGCGAAGAAATTTCGTCCTAAGATTACAGGAATAAAATAACCAAATAAAATTTGAATATTATGAAGTACAAAGTAAAATTTCGGTACACCACATTTCTTGAAGAGACTGTGGAAGCAAATTCACCCGATGAAGCCATTGAGAAGACTATCACTGAGCGTAGAGGAGATAATTTGCGTTATGAGCGTTATGACTATACTGAAGTTGAGGATGAGGAAGGAAATGTTCTTCTTTGAGTAGAGTATTGGGTTGATAAAGATGCAGTGGCCCGATATGGATGGAAGAATAAAATAAGAAATAAAATTTGAATATTATGAAGTACAAAATCAATTTAAGTTTTCGTGGAAGGGGAGTACAAATAGCAAAACTTTCCGAAGAAGAAAAGGATGAAATTCTTGAGAAGATTGAAGAAACTGAGGACATTGACGAGGTTTATGAAGAATGGACTTGGGAGAACACGCCTGAGTATGACTATGAAGAGACAGCACTTGACAAGAACGTAGATAGGTTTTCTCTTGAGGTAGTTGATGAGAATGGTAACACCGTCTATCAGTCAGAAGATGTGAATGACTTGATTAAGAACAAAGAAAACGGTGATTCGTTCATTGGACTTCCTGATGGATTTTACTTCGGGCAGATTCAGACGGTTAAGGGCTGCTGTTATAATGCTGAACTTGAACTTGATGGAGAGTTTGATGTAAATAAGTTCTACGCTATCAGGGATGTTTATGTGAATGAAGAGTTGGTTGGTAACGAAATTTTTCCGATAGGCAATATCTGCTATAAAAGAAGTGAAGAGATTAACCCTGAAGCCGATGGTGTTGATTGGGAATTTGACAGCGATATGGGGCCACAGTATTGGGATACATTTCTTATGGAACTGGAAGATAAAGACGGTTGGGAAGATTTAACTGATTAAAAAGAAAGTGATATGGGAAATAATAAACTTGAACAAGTCAAAAGAAAACAATCACCAGCACTTGGAAAGATTATGAATAATCTTACTGAAGAGCGATTGGCAAAGACCAAAGCCGAGATGGAAACACCTGAACAAGCGGCAATAGATTGCTTCGGCGAAAGCGGAAGTATGTGTAGTGCTCGTATGGGATTCAGGGCAGGTGCAGAGTGGGATAGAGAACAAATGAAGTCCTACATTAAAAAGAGAATGGAAGAACTCTGGGAGAAACTTCCTGATGCAGACAAGGGCGCTTTTACCAATGAAGAAGTAAAACTTCTTGGAAAATATATGATGCTTGAAGAATTAGATGATATGTTAAACGATGGAAAAGAATAAACCTTATACAATAACGAAGAACACCCAACCCCTTCCTACTGAAGAAGAAATCGTAAAGCAGTTGGAAGAGATGGACAAGGAAAGGGAGATTACCGAAGGGGAGAAACGCTATCTTTACGGCAAGGAACTCTATGAATTCGGAAAGAAGTTAATGGAAAGTCAGGAAGATACTCCTGAAAGCATTAAGAAGGTAATAAAGAAACATTGGTGGGATATGCTATGAAACAGATAAAAAAGATAAAGGCGAATTACCATTCTAAAAGAAGAATCTCCATCAGAAATGGTGGAGATTTTTTGTTTTTCTAATTCTTTTTTGTATATTTGTAGAAAAAAAGTATGCCAATAAAACCTGAAAATAAGGCTCGTTATCCGAAGAACTGGAAAGAAATCAGAGCATCTATCTTGCAAAGGGCAAACAACAAGTGCGAGTTCTGCGGGATAGAGAACTATTCTATCCGAGAAAATGGAAGCAAAGTTGTGCTGACGATTGCTCATCTTGACCATACACCTGAGAACTGCGACCCAGAAAATCTTAGGGCATTATGTCAGAAATGCCATAATACCTATGATGCGGAGCATAGAAAAGAAACAAGATTAAAAAGCAAATTGAATAACGAAAAACATGATATATTAAATGAATAGTTATGGGGTTGTAAGTTCATTAAATTTGTGGCGAACTAACACAGAAAAACAGAAATAAACATAAACAAGAGAAATCAAAGGTATGACATATCAAATATATTACACTCCAAAAGGAGAAGAAAACAATAGTAGGGGTTATACTTTGTTTGATATAGAATATTATCAAAAGCAAAGTGATAAGACAAAAGATTGGTATTCAGAAATATCTTGTTTACCAGTGGTTGAGGGAATTGCCCATTTTCTTAAAGATTCACTCAGCAATAAAGACTTTATGTTTGAAAATTTTGTTAAAGAATCTTACGAAATACAAGAAATTCGTGGGTTATTATATGAGCGTTATGACAATAGGCCAAAGCCAAGTATTGATGCAGACCATTTCCATTATCATATATTTGGAAAGGTATTAAAAGAGAAGATTTATGAATTTTCTAATAAATACGGATTGTATGTAAACATAGATTAATAATGCCACAATACCTATGATGCAGAGCATAGAAAGGAGATGAGACGGAAATGTAGATGAGCCAGTTGAAGCAGAATTAACTATTAGGAGGAAATAAAATGAAAACATATACACTAAAATCTCTTTTTGATGGGGAAGACAATAATGTCTATGTCCTTGAAACACTCGAAGATTGGGATGAATATGAGAAATACCTTAATGATTTAGACCCAGACTATATCAAAAAGTACAATCCTAACTTCTATCAGTTCAAGGAAGATTTTAAGAAGTATATTGGTAAAATTTGGCAAGATAAGTCACAGATAAGGTATCTTTTCAACGGAGTTCCTGTCTATGTAGAGTATAGGATAATCGCTCTTGAAGATAATAATCCTTTTTTAGATTGGTACTGGGTTGTTCAGAATGTGAATGACGACAAGGATACTAGACGCATTCTTGCCTTGATGGACATAAAAGATGATATTAAGGTAGTAGAAACTTAAGATACTAATTTGAGAAGGAAATAAAATAAAGAAATTGAATTATGACTTTTGGAGAATTAAAAAAATTAGAGGAAAGACTATGAAAACAATACCATTTGACTTTGAATTAAGAAAAGACATTCAGTCTGAAGAAAACGGATATAAGGGAAGATACAAGGTTCAGGCAAAATCTGGAAAACCTGCAAGGATTATTTGCTGGGATTGTAAACATCCCAAGTATCCAATTGTGGCTCTTGTTGAGAACTCTTCTTATGAATACACAATTACATGCCGCAAGAATGGGATGCATTATCCTACTGGTGGCGAATCTGGTGATGATTTATATCTCATAGACACATGGGAACCAAAGTTCGAACTCTGGAATAAGATAAGGTGCAGGGTTACTGGAATAGTTTTTGATGTGGTGGCAATTGATTACGTATCAAAAAAATATGAGGTGATTTCTGATAGCGTATATACAGACAGACGTTATATTATGTTTTATGAACAAGACGATTACGAACTTGCTACAAAAGAAATCATAGAAAAACTGAAGGAGGAATAAAGGATAGTCTTAAAATTTTGATTTAGATATGAAATGCATTGAATTAAAAGTAATTGTCAATGTCCCTGATGATTATGAGTACGGATATCCAATTGATGTCCTTATAGATGAAAATGGTAGGGATGATATGGAAATAATGAATGCCGAACTATTAGATGAATATGATTGCTGAATATAGAAAAAGAGGAGGAATAATATGACTAAAGAAGAAAAACAACTATTACTCAAGGACCTCTGTGCGAGGTTACCTTATGGTGTGAAAGTAACTAATGGCATACACACAATTACATTAAAACCTTGTTCCGATGCATCAATTATTATAAAAAATGAGCATATTCTTCCCTATCTCCGACCAATGTCCTCTATGACAGAGGAGGAAGAGAAAGAACTAAGTAACTATGAAAATTCCGTACAAAGAACAGATTTCTTTTATAGTCATCATATTGACTGCAGATTTATGATAGAAAAGGGTCTTGCTCTTGAAGCACCTGAAGATATGTATAAGGGGGAATAGTTATGGGATAAAATGAAAAGAAAGGGCATCACATTCCATAATTGGATTCAAATTAAATGGTTTGAGTTTAACGAAAGATATGCAAGTGGAATTGCTGTTATCATCGCTATTATTGCTCTTATCATTGCCCTTTTAAAATAAAAGTCAAAAATAATCTGTCAAAAATTTGTAACTTTGACAGATTTTTTATATATTTGCACAAGAATTGTTATTGTTAAATTAAAAAGAAAAAATTATGTGCTTAAAGATTAGAAAGAATGCAAAGGTAAAGACTGCAGAGAAAGATATCGTTTGCTATAAGGTTGTGGAGAAAGGGGCTAAATCTGGGTATGTAACTCCGTTCTTTAATATGCCTATTTCCATTGGAGAAGAATATGGGGATGTAAGTTTGGAGAAAAAAGATAATATATATGAGATTGTTGTAGAAGAAGGGTATCATTCCTTAAAAACATTTGAAGATGCTGCGGATTATACAGCGATGTTGATGCTCGTTCATCAATTTCACCTCTTTACCATTGTTAAATGTGTTATTCCAAAAGGGGCAAAATACTATGATGGGAGGACTACAATTAAGTTTGGCGAACTTCATAATGGTTATGCTTCAGATAAAATAAGATATGTTGAGGTAGTTT
>JAEEGL016082399.1_pt1 | contig 37179 bp, 34 predicted proteins | sample 9134231 | NCBI WGS metagenome assembly JAEEGL01 (sample SAMN16246548, study PRJNA631951) | gut metagenome | biome: gut microbiome; feature: rumen; material: fiber-attached | host: Bos | place: Iran: Karaj | collected 2018-10 | reverse complement strand
AGGCTGAACTTGAGCAGCAGAAGAAAGAGATTATCAGCAAGCTTGAGAAAGGTCAGATTCTTGAAGGTACCGTTAAGGGCATAGAGCCTTACGGATGCTTCATTGACCTTGGCGGTGTTGACGGTCTTATCCACATTACAGACCTCTCTTGGGGTAGAGTTTCACACCCAAGCGAGATTCTTTCACTTGACCAGAAGATTAACGTTGTTATCCTTGAGTTCAACGAGGACAAGACACGTATCGCTCTTGGTCTTAAGCAGCTTACCCCACAACCATGGGAGGCTCTTGATCCTAACCTTAAGGTTGGTGACACTGTTAAGGGTAAAGTGGTTGTAGTTGCTGACTACGGTGCATTTGTAGAGATTGCCCCAGGTGTTGAGGGTCTTATCCACGTATCTGAGATGAGCTGGTCACAGCACCTGCGTTCTGCTCAGGACTTTGTTAAGATTGGTGACACTGTAGAGGCTAAGATCCTTACTCTTGACCGTGACGAGCGCAAGATGTCACTTGGCATCAAGCAGCTTAAGCCAGATCCATGGGAGAACATTGAGGAGAAGTACGCTATTGGTAGCAAGCACACAGCCAAGGTTCGCAACTTCACCAACTTTGGTGTGTTTGTTGAGCTTGAGGAGGGTGTTGACGGCCTTATCCACATCTCTGACCTCTCTTGGACAAAGAAGATCAAACACCCATCTGAGTTCACAACTCTTGACTCAGACATTGATATCGTAGTTCTTGAGATAGACAAGGAGAACCGCAGACTCAGCCTTGGTCACAAGCAGCTTGAGGACAACCCATGGGATACATACGAGACAATATTCACTGTAGATTCTATCCACAAGGGAACTATTGTTGAGATGATGGACAAGGGTGCTGTTGTTTCTCTTGAGTACGGTATTGAGGGATTTGCCACACCTAAGCACCTTGTAAAAGAGGACGGCACACAGGCTAAGCAGGGTGAGACACTTGACTTCAAGGTAATTGAGTTCAAGAAGAACGAGAAGCGTATCATTCTTTCACACAGCCGCATATTTGAGGATGCCCAGAAGGCAGCTGAGGGTGAGGCTCCTGTAGAGAAGAAGGCTAAGAAGGCAGCTAAGAAGGAAGAGGCCGCTCCACAAATTGAGAAGACAACCCTTGGTGATATTGAGGGTCTTGCACAGCTCAAAGAGGAGCTTGCCAAGAACGAGGCTAAGGCAGCCGCTAAGAAACCTGCCGCTAAGAAAGCTGCAGACGACGCTGCAAAAGCTGAGTAATATTTCCTGATATAGGATAAGAAAAAGGAGAAACAAATTTGTTTCTCCTTTTTTTATACTGTCAACTGGCTTAAATATCTCCCCGTCTCAGACTCTTTACACTTAACAAGTTCTTCTGGCGTGCCCTCAAAAACAACATGGCCGCCGGCATCGCCGCCGCCAGGGCCAAGGTCTATAATGTGGTCAGCCTGCACCATCACATCTGTGTTGTGCTCTATTATTATAAGGGTGTGCCCGCTCTCTATCAGCTTGTTGAAAGCAATCATTAGCGTGACAATATCTGAGCTGTGAAGACCTGTGGTGGGCTCATCAAAGATAAATATCCTGTTCTGTTGACTGTTTGTGGCAAGTATTGACGCCAGTTTCACTCTCTGGCTCTCACCGCCTGAAAGTGTGCTTGATGACTGTCCCAGCTTAATATACCCTATGCCCACATCCTGTAGAGGTTTCAGCCTCTTTACTATCTTCTGCGCAGTAAGAGAACTATCTTCAGAGAAAAACTCCACTGCCTGATTCACGGTCATATTGAGTACGTCATAGATATTAACGCCTCTGTATTTCACATCTAAGATCTCCTGCTTATAGCGCTTGCCGTGGCACGCCTCACACTCAAGAACCACATCAGCCATAAACTGCATGGGCACCACTATAGTACCCTCACCCTGGCACTCTTCACATCGGCCGCCGGGAGAGTTGAAAGAGAAATAAGAGGCTGAGAACCCCATCTGGCGTGCAAGCTGCTGCTCCGCAAACAGATTTCTTATCTCATCAAAGGCTTTGAGGCAGATACACGGATTTGAACGTGATGACTTGCCTATAGGGTTCTGGTCCACAAGCTCTATGCCGCCAATGAGGTTAAGGCTGCCCTCTATTGAGCCAAAACTGCCCACATGCTCCACAGCATCACCTCTGTAACGCTTCACGGCACCGTAAAACAGATTCTTGACAAGAGTGGACTTGCCGCTGCCGCTCACGCCCGTAACCACAGTCATAACCCCTAGCGGGAACTTTACATTAAGGTTCTTCAGATTATTCTCTGTGGCACCTTTTATCTCTATATAGTTATTCCACTTGCGCCTAACCTTAGGCACAGGCAGTTTCACAAGATTCTCAACATACTCCTTAGGCGAGCCCTGATAAACCACCTGACCGCCCAGACGTCCAGCTCCCGGACCTATGTTTATCACATAATCTGCAGAAGCAATTATGTTTTCATCATGCTCCACCACCACCACAGTATTGCCAAGCGTCTGTAACTGACGCAGCACGTGAATAAGCTGGTCTGTGTTCTTTGGGTGCAGACCTATACTTGGCTCATCCAGAATATATAGAGAGCCCACAAGACTACTGCCCAGTGAGGTGGCAAGGTTTATTCTCTGGCTTTCACCGCCAGATAGTGTGTTTGACGCACGGTTGAGAGTGAGGTACTCAAGCCCCACCTCGTATAAATAATCAAGACGCGATGTTATCTCCGCCAAAAGTTTCTGAGCCACAGAGCGCTCATAATCAGAAAATTCAGCATTACGGAAAAACTCACGCAGCGCAGACACAGACATGGAGGTCAGCTCAGTGATAGACTTGCCGCATACCTTGACATACTCAGCCTCTCGTCGCAGCCTTCCGCCTCCGCACTCAGGGCAGACAGTCTTGCCCCTGTAGCGGCTCAGCATGACACGGTACTGTATCTTGTACTGGTTCTGCTCCACAAATTTGAAAAACTCATCGAGTCCGTAGAAGTACTCATTACCTGTCCATAGCAGCCTCCGCTGCTCCGGTGTGAGCTCATAATAAGGACGGTGTATAGGGAACCCGAACTTGGAGGCATGTTTTATGAGGTTCTGTTTATCCTCCCCCATAATCTTGCCACGCCACGGGGCAATTGCATCCTCATACACAGAAAGTGTCTTATTTGGCACCACAAGGTTCTCATCAATGCCTATTATATTGCCAAAGCCCTGACACTTAGGGCATGCGCCCATCGGACTGTTAAAATTAAAAAGTTGCTCTGACGGCTCTTCAAACCTAATGCCGTCAGCCTCAAAATTCTCAGAGAACTCACGCTCCCCCACATAGCACACACCACCACCCTCATAAAAGGCAGTCTCCACAGAATCTGCCATACGGTTCAGGAACGGCTGGTCATGCTGTACAGTGAAACGCTCTATTACAAGAAACGCCTTATCGTAGGGTTTGTCATAACTGCTAAAATCATCAATTCTCACATACTCACCATTAACAAACACCCTGCTGAACCCCTGCGTTTTCAGAAGCCCCACTTTTGACGTGTCTGCAATAGGCGCAAGAAGCACCTGCTTCTCCCCTTCAGGAAGAGAGACCATGTAGTCAAGCACATCCTTAATCTGATGCTTTGTGACCACCACCCCTGATACAGGCGATACGGTCTTGCCTATACGGGCGAATAGAAGTTTCAGATAATCATATATCTCCGTCGATGTCCCCACCGTGGAACGTGGGTTACGGGTCTTTACCTTCTGCTCCACAGCAATGGCAGGCGGAAGATTATCTATAAAGTCAACATCGGGGCGTTGCTGGTTAGCCACAAACTGGCGGGCGTATGAGGAGAGGCTCTCCACATAACGCCTCTGGCCCTCCGCGTACAGAGTGTCAAAGGCAAGTGAAGACTTCCCGCTTCCGCTCACACCGGTTATAACAACCAGTTTGCCGGAAGGAATGCTCACGTCAATATTCTTAAGATTATTGACGCGAGCCCCACGAACCGTTATATAGTTGAGAGTTGACAGTTGAGAGTTGAGAGTTAAATTGATAGAGTTCTTAAAACTTGTAGCAGTCTCTTGTTAATTGGTTTGTCATCCTTGATGGCACGAGAGAACGGCACATATACAATCTCGTCATTCTGAACACCCACCATCAGGTTGCGCTGGTCGTCAAGAAGAGCCTCAACTGCAGCAGCACCCATACGGCTTGCAAGTATTCTGTCAGTTGCAGAAGGGGTGCCACCTCTCTGTATGTGACCAAGTACAACCACGCGCACGTCATATTGCGGATAGTCTTTCTTTACCTTCTCAGCCACACCGTTTGCACCTCCGGTTACGTCACTTTCAGCCACAAGCACAATACTACTATTCTTGGTCTTACGGAAACCGTTTTGAATAACCTCAGCAAGCATATCCTCCTTGATGGCAACCTCTGGTATCACAGCAGCCTCAGCACCTGAAGCTATAGCGGCGTTAAGAGCAAGGAAACCAGCGTCACGGCCCATAACCTCTACAAAGAATAGACGCTCATGAGAAGATGCAGTGTCTCTGATTTTATCCACACACTCAATCACTGTATTAAGAGCGGTATCGTAGCCAATGGTCTTATCGGTGCCGCAAAGGTCATTATCTATAGTACAAGGAACACCTACAATAGGTACATTGAACTCTTGTGCAAAAGTCCTTGCACCAGTAAAGGTACCATCACCACCAAGAACTACAAGAGCATCAATATTATGCTTCTGCATGGTTTCGAACGCCTGCTTGCGTCCTTCCGGGGTCTTGAACTCAGGGCAGCGGGCAGTTTTGATTATAGTACCACCGTGTTGTATGATATTACTTACATTCTGTGTCTTGAAGTCAAGAATCTCGTCTGTTATAAGACCTTTGTAACCACGGCATATAGCCTTTACTGCCAAGCCGTTAAAGATTGCTGAACGTGTAACTGCTCTCAGGGCGGCATTCATACCAGGAGCGTCACCTCCTGAGGTGAGGACTCCAATAGTTTTAATCTCGTACATAGTTATTTATTTATTTAAGTATTATTGTTTTTAATATATTCTGCTATCTCCTCCATTTGCCATCGCGGAGTGCTTGTGGCTCCACAGATTCCTATACTGGCAGCCCCTGTAAACCACGCACTCTCTATCTGACCCACGTTTTGAATAAAGTGGCTGTTAGCGTTAACCGCGGCACACGCACAAAACAGAGACTTTGCGTTTGAACTTTTGTCTCCACCCACAAATATCACCACATCATGACGGCGTGCAAAATTTTCAATCTTTTTCTGCCGGCCTGCCACCTGACGGCATATTGTATCATACACCACAAGACCCGCTCCGTTTTCCAACCTGTTCTGAAGGTAAGAGCTCAGACTTTGAAACCCGTCAATGGGCTTGGTGGTCTGTGAAAACAGTATTATATCTCTGGTAAAGTCAATCCTTTCAAGCCCGGCCAAATCATTCTCACTCTCAACCACCACTGCCTCTCCGTTTGTCTGCCCCACAAGACCGTTAACCTCAGCATGACCGTTCTTTCCGTAAATAACTATCTGCGCGCTTCCACGTTCAAGATACGCCTTACGTATACGCTGCTGCAGTTTTAAGACAACAGGGCATGTTGCGTCAATTATCCTGATGCCAACAGACTCCGCCTCACTGTATGTGGACGGCGGCTCTCCATGGGCCCTCAATAAAACCTTGCATCCTCCCAGATTTTTAAGATCTGAGTGCTCAATAATCCTTAGTCCTAGGTTTGAGAGGCGTTTGACCTCATCTCCGTTATGAACTATGTCACCTAAGCAGTATAGCGGTTCAGATGAATCTTCAAGCTCCTTTTCGGCCTTGGTTATAGCATTCACCACCCCAAAACAGAACCCTGAATCAGAATCTATTTCAACTATCCTTTCCTGCATGCCTCTTCAAACTTTTCCATAAGCCAGGCATTCTGTCCCTCTATGGTCATTGAACCGTTATCAAGAACAATGGCGTCATCAGCCTTACGCAGCGGACTTTCCGCCCTTGTCTCATCAAGGTAGTCACGCCTTTTCACATTTTCAAGCACCTCATTAAAATCAACCTTCTCACCTTTTGCTGTCATTTCATCATAACGTCTTTGGGCTCTAATCTCTGCTGACGCCGTCACAAAAACCTTGAGTTCCGCATTGGGAAACACCACTGTGCCTATGTCACGTCCGTCCATCACCACCCCGCCGTTACTGCCCATGGCACGCTGCAAAGCCACCAGACGGCTACGCACCTCAGGAATGGCACTCACGTAACTTACACTGTTACTAACCTCCATAGTACGTATGGCAACAGAGACATTCTCTCCGCAGAGAGTGGTATTACCATCCTTGTCCTGACGCACGTCAATATCATCAAGCGCCGCTGTAAGTGCCTCTTTGTTCACATGTCCGCCGTTTATCCAGCCGTGGCGGAGTGCATAAAGCGCCACCGCACGGTACATGGCACCAGTGTCCACGTATGTATAACCAACACTCTTGGCAAGCTGTTTTGCCATAGTACTCTTGCCACATGATGAATACCCGTCTATTGCAATTGTAATCATATCTTTTTCTTAAACCAATTCACATCCATAGCCAGTGAGAAGTGAGCCGTTACGGCAGACGTGCTGTAGAACGCCACACCTACTCCAAGGCGGAGCATATACAATCTGGCACCACCCCCAAATGAAAGACCTGACAGAGACATAACCGTAGGGTTCCCAAGAGTGAGTCCTCTGTCAAAATTATAAGAGAGACCTATCCAGAACCTGTCTGACTTGGGAATAATGTCCATACCTATAATAAACTTACGCCCAATCATCAGCCCCACGCTCTTATCATTCCAGCTCTGAAGGTTCTGCAAAGTAAGGTGAAAAGCCAAGGGCGCCTTTTTCAAGCGCTTTGTAACGCCTAAGGCCAAGTTAAGCGGCATCCACTCTGATGCAAGTACCGCATCATGAGGGCCGGCTATCCTGCCGCCAAAGTTTTGCAGCACAAGCCCCACATTCACCAGAGAGACTGTGTCATGGAACATGACGCCCACATCGCCGCCTAAAGAAAAAGAGGTGTATCCGCCGTAGCTGTTAATAACAGGCTTTAAGGTGGCACCTATAGAGAAATACCTGTTAAGCAACCTCGAATAGGTTGCGGTAAAGGCGAAATCATTGGCGCTCACAGTCCCTATCTCCGTGCCAGAAGCGTCATAACTCTTCATATTGCCATACATGGCAGCCTGAAAACCGCCCATAAACACGTCATTTTCAGAGAATTTGTATGTATAGGCCGCACTAGTGTAGCCTGTATGGTACATATATACCGAGTAGTTTAAGTTAATCTGGTTATGAGACACGGCTCCCAGCGATGCAGGGTTTGAGAAGGCGAACATCTGGTCACTGCCTATGAAGGATACTGTATTTCCGCCAAGAGCGGCGGTATGAGCAGAGACAGGGAACTCCAGAAAGGTGCTGACAGCCGTGCCCATCTGCTGAGCGCAGCACATCACGGCTGACTGCACAGCCACCGCAATGATAAAAGCCGACACGGTTCTAACCCATGAATAATTCACTGATACACCTAATATATAAAACAGGTCCAAAATTAATAAAAATCAAACTATTTTCTACACTTTTTCAGTTAAAGTTGCATATTAAAAAATTATATGAAAAAAAAAGCCCGTTATGAAGAGTATGTGAAAAAAAATTATTACATTTGCAAACACTTGGGCAAGGTTCGTCCTGCCCCGTCACCGAGTACAATAACTTTTAAACAATAATATGGAAATTAAAAAATCACCAAAGGCCGATATTGAGAACAGCAAATCAACGTCGCTGCTCATAGGCTTGACAGTAGCTTTGGGTATTTTGTTTGCCGCATTTGAGTGGTCTCAAAGCGAAATCAAAATCTACGACGAGGCTCTCCAGAATGTTGTAGAGGAGGATGAAGAGATGGTAGAAGTCACCTTCAGAGATGAAACTCCACCGCCACCTCCACCACCAGAACCGGAGACAGTACTTAGTGACGTTATTGAAATCAAGGAGAACACAGAAGAGGTTCAAACCGCCGATTTCTCAACTGAAGATGACGCAAACAAGGGCGTAGAGATACACGAGGTTGTTCAACAAGTTGAGGAGGAAGAGCCGGAAGAGCAGAAAATCCACCTCGTTGTGGAGAAGATGCCTGAGTTTCCTGGTGGTAATGACGCCATGAACCGCTGGCTTTCCAAGAACATTAAATACCCTCTTATAGCACAAGAGAACAACATTCAGGGACGTGTAGTATGCCAGTTTGTTGTAAACAGTGACGGTAAGATTGTTGACGTACAGGTAGTACGTGGTGTAGAAGCCAGTCTTGACGCTGAGGCAGTGAGAGTTATCAAGTCTATGCCAGCCTGGACACCAGGACGTCAGGGAGGTAAGAATGTACGTGTGAAATACACATTGCCTATAAGATTCAAACTATAACCAGCCACACGCTGAACTATCACAAAAGCCTTTCGTAAACTATTTTCGGAAGGCTTTTTAAGTAACTACATGGAGCAGACAGAAAATTATTCAGAGAGAGCGATACTCGTGGGTCTAATAACCCCTGAGCAGGATGAGCGCAAGGCTAACGAATACCTTGACGAGCTTGAATTTCTTTCAGACACAGCAGGAGCAGTAACCGTTAAAAAGTTTCTGCAAAGGCTTGACTACCCCAACTCAAAAACATTTGTGGGATCAGGCAAACTGGAAGAGATAAAGGTTTTTGTACAGGATGAAAACAATGACATAAGCCTAGCCATATTTGATGACGAGCTATCCCCTGCCCAGCTCAGGAACCTGGAGTCAGAACTCAAAATCAAAATCCTTGACCGCACCAACCTCATACTTGACATATTTGCAAAACGTGCCCAAACAGCGCACGCAAAGACTCAGGTAGAGTTGGCGCAATGCCGGTATATGCTGCCACGTCTGACCCGCCTCTGGACTCACCTTGACCGTCAGAGAGGTGGTATTGGAATGAGGGGTCCTGGTGAAACTCAGATAGAGACAGATAGAAAAATTCTGCTAAGAAAGATATCGCTGCTTAAAGAGGAACTCACACACATTGACAAAACTAAGAGCATACAGCGCAAGAACAGGGGCAAACTGGTGCGTGTGGCGCTTGTGGGATACACCAATGTGGGCAAATCCACAATTATGAACATGCTCAGCAAGTCCGAAGTGCTTGCAGAGAACAAACTGTTCGCCACACTTGACACCACAGTGCGCAAAGTGATAGTCCAAAACCTGCCGTTCCTATTGTCAGACACTGTGGGATTCATACGCAAACTGCCCCATGACCTGGTTGAGTCTTTCAAATCCACGCTTGATGAGGTGCGCGAGGCGGACATCCTGGTACACGTGGTAGACATATCACACCCATGTTTTGAAGAGCAGATAGCCGTGGTGGAGAACACGCTTAGCGAACTTGACTCCAAAGGCAAACCTGTAATAATGGTCTTCAACAAAATTGACTCATATACATACGAGCCAAAGGACGCTGATGACCTGACAGACCGTACCAAAGAGAACATAACGCTTGAGGAGCTTGAGAGCACATGGATGTCAAAAATGAGAGACAACTGCATCTTTATCTCAGCCAAGAACAGAACAAACATAGAGAGCCTAAAAGATTTACTGTACGAGAGAGTTAAGGAGATACACACTAAACGTTTCCCGTATAATGACTTCCTCTTTGAGTACTACGATGAAGAGCAATAGCAACCCCCATTAAATCAAAATACCATGAGAAAACTAACATCAACTGAAATATCCACACTCGAAAGCCAGGCCTGCACATGTGCAGACTGGAGCAAGGTGAGCGTAGCAGAGAATTTTTCAACAAAGTATGTAAAGCATGTACACTTTTCAGGCGATATAGAGCTTGGCGCGTTTGAAAAGGACATTACAGCAAAGGGAGGTATCAGCCGCCACAGCGGAATATTCCACGCCACACTGCACAACTGCAAGGTTGGAAACAATGTGTTCATCAACAAGATCAACTGCTACATAGCCAACTATAACATCGGCGATGACTCTTTTATTGAGAACACCGAGCTTATCTTCACTGACGGAGCCACATCATTCGGCAACGGCGTGGAGGTGGCGCTTCTTAATGAGAGCGGCGGCCGTGAGATTCTGATAACAGACCAGCTCAGCTCACATCTGGCCTACATTATGGCCATATACCGCCACCGCTCAAATTGCATAGAGCGTATCCGCGATATCATTCGCACCTACAGCAACAGCGTGTCATCCACCGTTGGTGAGATAGGCAAAAACGTAAAGATTATAAACTGCGGACGCATTGAGAACATGCGTATAGGCGACTACGCCACCATAGAAGAGGCCAGCAACCTTACAAACGGAAGCATCAACAGCAACCAGTATGACCCAGTATACATAGGTCAGAATGTGATAGCCAAAAACTTCATAGTTTCATCAGGCGCCACAATAACAGATGCGTCACTGGTGGAGAACTCATTCATTGGGCAGGGAGTACAGATAGGAAAGCACTTCTCAATATATGACTCCGTATACTTCTGCAACTGCCAGGGATTCCACGGCGAGGCCTGCGCAATATTTGGCGGACCGTATACAGTGACACACCATAAATCAAGCCTTCTTATAGCAGGAATGTTCTCATTCCTCAATGCTGGCAGCGGCTCCAACCAGAGCAACCACATGTATAAGTTAGGCCCTATGCACCAAGGTGTGGTGGAGAGAGGCTCCAAAACCACAAGTGACTCATATATATTATGGCCAGCCAAGGTAGGTGCATTCTCTCTGGTTATGGGACGTCACACTCAGCACTCAGACACATCATCGCTGCCGTTCTCATACCTGATAGAGAATGATGACGCCACATTCATTGTCCCGGGTGTAAACCTAAAGAGCGTGGGCACAATACGTGACGCGCAGAAATGGCCCAAACGTGACCGCCGCAAGGACCCGCACAAACTTGACTGCATAAACTTCAACCTGCTGAGTCCGTATACCATACAAAAGATGTATGCAGGTATTGACGTGCTCAAGAGCCTGCAGGCGCTATCCGGCGAGACATCATCCACATACTCATACCAAAGCACCAAGATAACAAACACAGCGCTCCGCCACGGCTTGCAATACTATGGCATGGCTATAGAGAAGTTCCTGGGCAACTCACTGATAAAGAAGCTTGAGAACACCAAGTTCAAGAGCGTTGAAGAGGTTCGAGAGCAGCTTGCACCAACCACCCCTATAGGACTTGGAGAGTGGGTGGACCTCTCAGGCTTAATAGCGCCAAAGAGCTGCGTTTCAGAGATGCTTGATGATATTGAGAATGGAGTTCTAAACACAATAGATGAAATCAACGGACGGCTTAGCCAGATGCACTCCATGTATTACGAGTACGAATGGACATGGGCACTTGAGAAGCTTGAGCAGAAATTCGGCAAGCCATACACAGAGTTCACCATTAAAGATATAATAGCCCAGACAGAGACATGGCGCAAGAGTGTGGTTGACCTTGACAACATGCTGTATGAAGATGCCAAGAAGGAGTTCAACCTCATAGCCAGAACCGGATTCGGACTTGACGGCAACGATGAGACCAAGCGCAAGGACTTTGAAAATGTGCGAGGCAGTTTTGACAGCAACCCGTTTGTTATTGCCGTACAGGAGCACATTAAAAAGAAGAGCGCACTCGGTCAGGAGTTGATTGACAGAATAAGCCACTTGGCATGAATTACCACGTAAAGAGTTACATAAAACACTGGTTTAGCGCTCATCACAGCGGCGGGTTTGGCATACACTCCCCTTTTGCGTACCACTTTGCCACAAGAGTGCTTAAGGAGGAGTACAGGTATTACTGCTATGACTGGATTGAGAAAGTCCGCAAAAAACTCTGCCGTGACAAAAGTGTTATTAAGGTGACAGACTATGGCACAGGGCCATCCTGTGAGAAACGGGTATGCGACATAGCGCGCAACAGCCTAAAGAGCACACGTCAGTCACAGGTGCTATTCCGCACCGCCGTGGCGTACAAGTGCCACAACATTCTGGAGCTTGGCACATCATTAGGAATCACCACATTGTACCTGAGCCAGGCTGACACACACGCAAAGGTGACATCGCTGGAGGGTTGTCCTGAAACAGCCTCCATAGCACAGAAGTCTCTTGACCAAGCAGGGGTGAAAAACGTAAAGATTGTCATAGGCGACATAGACAAAACGCTGGACACCACCCTATCCGGATATGAGACCGTTGACCTTGTGTTCTTTGACGCCAACCACCGCAAAGAGCCCACCCTGCGCTACTTTGACGCCTGCTTGAAGAAGGCCGGCACACACAGCGTCTTCATTTTTGATGACATATACCACTCCCCAGAGATGACAGAGGCATGGGAACAGATAAAAGCCAATGACCGTGTACGAGTGACCGTTGACACATTCTACATGGGATTTGTATTCTTTGACAAAAAGCTACAAAAAGAACACTATAAGATTAGATTTTAGTTGAAAGTTAAAAGTTGAAAGTTAAAAGCTGAAAATTATGAAAGTATATACTAAGACGGGCGATAAGGGAACCACGTCTCTTATCGGCGGAAAAAGAGTGGAGAAAAGTGACATTCACCTTGAAATTTACGGCACACTTGATGAACTTAGCAGCTTTATCGGACTGTTAAAATGTGAACTCCCCGATGAGGAAGAAGCCGCAAATCTTGACAAAATTCAAAAAATATTAACAACTATTAACTTTGTGTTCGCCTGCCCTGATGAGGAGACAGGCAGACGTTTCCAATTTGATGTAGAAAACATCAAATGGATTGAGAACCAAATAGATACCATAAGTTCAGCGCTGCCGCCAATAAATGACTTCCTAATACCTGGCACCAACAAGACAAACGCACTTGCCAATGTCTGCCGCACTGTATGCAGAAGAGCAGAACGCAATATCTACCGCATGGAAATACTTGATTGCCAGAAAGATGCAGCAATATTCATAAACCGTTTAAGTGACTACTTTTTTGTGTTTGGCAGAAAAGCGGAATTAAAAAGCTGAAAAACAAAAATAATAATTATCTTTGCACCCCGTTATATAGAATATAGGAAGGATTAACATTTAAAAATTTTAACAAAATGTATTGGACACTTGAATTGGCGTCAAAACTTGAGGATGCGCCATGGCCTGCAACCAAGGAGGAGCTTATTGATTACGCAATCCGTTCAGGGGCTCCACTTGAAGTTATAGAGAACCTTCAGGAGATAGAGGATGAGGGTGAAGTTTATGAAACAATTGAAGATATTTGGCCTGATTACCCAAGTAAAGAAGACTTTTTCTTCAATGAAGATGAATATTAAATTTTTTTTTAGTACCTTTGCAAAGATTAATGCGTGTATTACGGTTTAACATCACAATTGCAGTTGCACTTTTAGCATCGTTTTGCTTTGGGCAACAGAGCATTGAGTTCAGCCAGTACACGCTAAACTTGAAAGGAATCAACCCTGCGACGGTAGGGTCAAATGACATGATAAACGTGCTTGGCACGTTCAGATCCCAATATGCTGGATTTGAAAACGCACCAATCACATACTATGTCAGCGCGGATTTAGGATTCAAAATTGCAAACACAAAGCACGGAGCAGGCCTGAGTTTTTATGACAACATGGTCGGAATCTACCGCTATCAGGACATAAACCTGATGTACGCCTACCGCATAGGGCTTAAGAAAGGGGACCTTGCACTGGGCGCCTTGGTAGACTTCTCCACCACAAGCCTTAACAAAGACAAGGCTAAGAACGTGGAGAGCGAATACCATGACTCATCTGACCCTGCACTGAGCGGTGAATGCAATGATTTCAAGGTTGACCTTGGTGTAGGAGTTTCCTACATGAGTCCAAAATGGTATGCAGGTGTATCGCTCTTGAACATTCTCCAGCCAAATTACAGAATGACTGAGAGAATATATTTCAAGAAGAAAATGAACTTGAAATTTATGGGCGGATACAATATATCATTTACAAATCCGTTATACAAGTTAAAGACATACGCCAACATTAGTACTGACTTTGTAACTTTCACCGGCTTGATTGGAGCGAACTTAGAGTACAAAGAGAACTACTGGGGCGGTCTGGGATACAGGATTGACGGCGCAGTTGTGTTCTTGGCGGGAATTAGGGTTTTAAACGGACTGGTAATTGGTTACTCGTTCGATTTGCCCACGTCAAGACTTATCAGATCAGCAGGATGCCATGAGATACTGCTGTCATATAGTTTCAACGTAGATTTATCAAAAAAGAATAAATACAAAAGTATCAGATACCTATAACTTAATTAAGTAGTATGAAAAAATTATTATTGTTCAGCATTGCTGCCATAGCACTTACCAGTTGTTCAAACAGCGGAAGCGGAGAATTGGTTGGTGTAGGCGGGACATCGTGGAAAGAGCCTAATCCGTACGGCATGGTTTACATCAAGCCGGGATCATTCACCATGGGCGCAAATGACCAGGATGCTAACTGGGCGGCAAGCACAGGACAAAAGATTGTTTCAGTTGACGCATTCTGGATGGATGAGACTGAAATAACCAACAGGGAGTACAAACAGTTTGTATATTGGGTAAGAGACTCAATTGCGCTGGAGAAACTGGTTGCATCTGAAGGTGAGGATTCAGAGTACGCGGCCAAAGACAGAAAGACTGGAGAGGTGGTTTATAAGAGAGGCAACAGACCTAATGACCGCGAGAAAGAGGATGTAGAGAAACTCCCGAAACTTAATTGGAATGAAAAAATAAACTGGAGCAAGCCTAAGACAGACGAGCAGGCTATGGCCATAGACTCAATGTACTACTCTGATGACGAGTCACTCTCTTACACAAGAGAGCTTAATGGCAATATACTCAACTACAAATATAGCTGGATAGACTACAATCAGGCAGCTCTGAGACGCAACAAATACAACACAAACAAAGGCAGATATGAGAGTGACCTTTCCAAACTTGGCAAGGGTCAGGACAGTGCAGACTGCATGATTAAAAAGGACACAGCCTACATTGACAGGGAGAACGGATGGATTATCAACCAGACCAAGTTTGTGGAGCTGAAGTCCCGTACAGACTTCATCAACTGCCGCATAGTGAACATCTACCCTGACACACTTTGCTGGATTAGAGATTTCACATACTCATACAATGAGCCATACACCAAAATGTATTTCCACCATGACGGTTACGGAGACTACCCTGTTGTAGGTGTTACATGGGAGCAGGCAACAGCATTCTGCCACTGGCGCACCACTTACTACAACATGGCACAGACAAAGAACAACCAGCCTATCGTACAAGACTACCGTCTGCCTACAGAGTCAGAGTGGGAGTACGCAGCACGTGGCGGACGTAACCTTTCAATGTATCCTTGGGGTGGCGAATATATCCGCACCGCAAGAGGTTGCTTCCTTGCCAACTTCAAGCCACAGCACGGAAACTACCTTGCTGACGGATGGATGGTGGCTGCCAAGGTTGGTTCATTCCCACCAAATGACTACGGTCTATATGATATGGCAGGTAACGTAGCCGAGTGGACTTCATCAGCATTCCACGAATCAAACTACAGCTTTGTAAATGACTTGAACCCAAGTTACAACTATAACGCACGTGAGACAGACTCTGATATTATGAAACGTAAAGTTATCAGAGGCGGTTCATGGAAGGACGTAGGCTTCTACCTCCAGTGCGCTACTCGTACATACGAGTATCAGTCAGAATCTAAATCATACATCGGTTTCCGCTGCGTGCGCAGTGTAATTGGTGCTAATTTTCAGTGATAATCAAATAAACAAATAACTTTAACAATCTAAAACTAAGAAAAAATGGCAAGTTTCTTTTCAACTCCTAAGGGAAAACGTATTACAGGTGTTGCCTATGGTTTGGGTGCCTCTGTTGTTATCATCGGTGCATTATTCAAAATTCAGCACTACCCTGGTGCAGGTGTCATGCTTATGATAGGTATGTTCATTGAGGCATGCTTGTTCGCAATCTCTGCATTTGAGGATCCACATCCAGAATACCACTGGGACAAAGTATTCCCACAGCTTAATGACGGCGAGGCCGAGCCTATTAACTTTGGAGCTCCTCAGAAGCCGGCTTCTAAGAACGGTAACACAATTGATGACATTGCTAACACTGGCAAACTTTCTGAAAGTGATGCACAGCGCCTTAGCGAAGGTATCAAGAAACTTTCTGAGACAGCTTCACAAATTGCTGACGTTACAGCAGCAGTTTCCGCTTCTAGCAACTACACACGCAGCATGAACGCTGCTTCTGATGCTATCTCAGCATTTGCCGCAACACAGGCAAGCCTCAAAACATCATCTGATTCTCTATTCGCTTCATATAAGACAGTTGCTGAGAGCATGGGTAATGTAGCAGCTGACGCACAGGGTTACATGCAGGAGATGAAGGGTATCACCCGCAACCTCTCCTCTATTAACGCAAGCTATGAGATGCAGGTTAAGTCTATCAGCGAGCAGGCTGGTATGGTAACTGAGGTTAATGAGAACTTGAAGAAGGTACAATCAGCCATGAGCGAGGCTGCTATTTCAACAGCAGCATTCAAGGAGCAGGCTACCAAGCTCACACAGCAGGTAAGCAGCTTGAACAATGTTTACGGCAATATGCTTAACGCCTTCAACGCAAGAGTGTAATTAACCCTTTTACTAAACTATAACACATTATTAATATAGCTTATGAGTGCTACGAATTGCCCGGAAACGCCGAGGCAGAAAATGATAAGCATGATGTACCTCGTTTACACAGCTTTGCTGGCGTTAAACGTAAGTACTGACGTACTGAACGGCTTCACTGTGGTTCAGAAGAGCTTGAAGCAGTCTATTGTCAGTACAGAAGGTATCAACAATAGCCTTATGACAGAGTTTGACAACAGTTATTCTCAGAACCCTGTCAAAGTAGGCCCGCAATATAAGACTGCGCAGGAGGTTGTAATTAAATCTGACGCCCTCTATGCACAGCTTGAGAAAATGAAAGTGGAGATTATCCGCAAGTGTGACGGTATAGGTCCTGAGGTTCCAGATAACAAGATTACAGTGGACACACTGAACGCAAGAGACAATCTTGATAACGCCTTTACTGTAGCTGAGTACGGTCCTACTGGCGCAACCCCTGGCGCAGGTCTCGGATATCCTTTGAAAGACAGCATTGACTCTTTTGCAAACTTCATGGTTAAGATTGCACAGGGTGACACAGCTAACAAGATTCCTAAGGATTCTGCTCTTATCGCCACTATCCGTCAGACATTTGACACAAGTGACCAGCCTAATCCACAGGAGCCTACAGAGATGCAGCCTTGGATTACACGTATGTTTGAGCACATGCCTGCAATTGCAGCTATGACACTGCTCACACAATACCAGCAGGCTGTACGTAACACAGAGTCAAACATTATCCGCTACCTGCATAACGCAACAGATGCTGGCGACTTCCGTGTAAACAAGATTACAGCTGAGGTAATCCCAGTATCATCTTACGTTACACGTGGCGGACAGTATCAGGCTAAAATTATTCTTGCAGCCGTTGACTCAACCAAACGTCCAAAGATTACTGTTAACGGTCAGGTTATAGAAACAGAAGACTATATAGTACCATGTAACAGTGTAGGTTCATTTGATATAGCCGGTACAATAGAGCTGCCACGTGCAGACGGTTCAACTGGTACTTATGAATTTAACTCTTCATACATTGTAGGTGAGCCTACTGCTATTATTTCAGCTGATAAGATGAATGTACTCTACTCTGGTATCAAGAACCCAATCAGTGTGTCTGTTCCAGGTGTTCCTACTCAGAACATCTCTATCAGTGCGACAAACATCAAGAGCCTGACAAAATCAGGAAGCGGATGGGTTATCACGCCAGACAAAGTTGGTACAGAGTGTAGAATTTCAGTATCAGTAAAGAAAGAGGACGGCAAGACACAGTCTATAGGCTCTAAGCCATTCCGTGTAAAACAGCTTCCACCTCCAGTTGGTTACATAGCTTACAAAGAGAATGGCGCACCAGCCAAGTTCAAAGGCGGAAAACCATTTGCAAAGGCAAGCCTTATGGGTGCAACAGGAGTTCAGGCAGAACTTGACGATGCTGATATTGAAGCAAACTATACAGTGCTTGGTTTCCAGATGAAGGTTGTGGATACAATGGGTAACTGGAAGATTGAGATGTCTAACGGTTCAGCCTTCACAGAGAAGCAGAAAGACCTGATGCGTAAGATGGGTAAGGGTAAGACCTTCCTTATCTCAGGTATCAGAGCAAAAGGTCAGGACGGACTTGTACGTGACCTGCCTACAATAGAAGTAACAATAAACTAATAATGACGTATATATGAGATCGTTCTATAGAAACTTGCTTTTAGGACTTGCGGTGCTGCTTGCAGCTCCAGCGCTGGCACAGGAGAATAGTGAGAACTCATTCTTTGACGGTAACGGCGGTATAACTGCCTCCAACCTGCCAACCAGTATTCCTCTAAGCGAGAGGAAGCCAATTATGTATAACAATCCAAGAGCTGACGATATAGTGTGGCAGCAGGTTGTTTACAGAATCGTTGACCTACGTGAAAAGATGAACTTCCCACTCTACTTCCCAGAAGTGGCAAGTGACAACCGTCAGAGCCTCTTCACCACTATCTTCCGTCTTATGGAGGAGGGGAAAGTAAAGGGATATGAGTATGAGGCTGAAAGAGAAGTGTTCACAGAGGCCACAGAGGTTAAGTTTGATGACATTGTGCAAAAGTACGGTGTAATGGTTTCATATGACATTGACTCCATTTCAGGCGATACCTTGGGTTCTTCTATAAACGAGGTCGACATACCTAACCGCGATGTTGTAAAATACTATCTCAAAGAGGTTTGGTATTTTGACAAGAACAACTCAGTGTTCCAGGTTAGAATAATGGCTATCTGCCCTAAGATATATATGCTTAACAGTGACGGCCAGCTTGAGGGAAGCCCTATCTGCTGGATTCCGTTTGACTCACTGAGACCTTACCTTGCACAGCAGGAGGCTCTTCTGACTGACAAGAATAACGGTGCTCGTGAAACAATGGATGACCTCTTTATCAAGCGTAAGTTTGCAAGCTATATATTCAAAGTGTCAGACACTCGTAACAGAAACCTTATTGAGTATAACATTGACGCCGACCAGGCTCAGAAAGAGCAGAATAGGATCAAGACAATGCTCATAAACTACGAGCAGGACCTCTGGGAGTACTAATTGTTTAGTTTTATAAAACAAAATAAAGGCTGGCTGTAAAGTCAGCCTTTATTTGTAACATGTAAATTTGCATTTACCCTCTCTAATTTGTACCTTTGTGCCCTATTATACATATAATAAAATTGGGGTTGTTCCGTTTAAAGGATAAATGGCACGATTCAAAATAAAAAGATTGATATTGTTATGGTTAGCCTCTGTATTGGGCACCACGTGCGCACTGGCGGAGTTCAACCATGAACTTGGGCTCACAGGCGGCATATCCTCATATTTGGGTGACGCAAACTTTAACATCCCTTTCCACCGTCCAAGAATGGCGGTTGGAGGCTTGTACCGCTATAACATTGACACTCGATGGGCTATTAAGCTTAGCGCTATGTATGCAGAGGTGGAAGGTGACACAAGAGATTTTGGTTACCAGTACCCGGGAGTGGATTATGCTACATTCAAAAGAGGCTATGTGGACGCATCGCTGAGCGTTGAGTTCAATTTCTTTGATTTAGGTTTGGGCAAGTATGCAAGAGGCAATTTTAAGGCCTCTCCATATATTTTGCTTGGAGTTGGTCTTACAGCCTACAGCAACATGTCAGAAGCAAAGAACATGTACCGCTTCAGCATACCTGTGGGAATTGGAGGCAAGTGGAAGATTAACAAACGCTGGACCTTGGGTTTGGAATGGACCATACACAAGCTCTTTACTGATGACTTTGACGTGACAAACTCAAGCAACAAGATACTTGACAACCCATACAAAACTGACAAGACAGGATTCTTTGATACAGACTGGTACATGATATGCAATCTGTACATAACTATAAACCTATTTGACCCGCAGAAATTCTGCCGGTGACATAATTTAGAGATGAGTGATTTTTACAATCAGATAAACAAAAACGCCCTACCCGCCCATGTTGCAATTATCATGGACGGTAACGGCCGCTGGGCAAAAGCTAACGGTCAGCCACGCGCCTACGGACATATAAACGGAGTAAAATCAGTGCGCGCGGTTACAGAGGCCGCAGCAGAGCTTCAAATCAAGTACCTGACGCTTTACGCATTCTCCACAGAAAACTGGAACAGGCCGAAGGAGGAGGTTGACGCACTTATGGGGCTGCTCGTATCAACAATTGAGAAAGAGACAGAGACCCTGAACAAAAACAATATGCGTCTGACCACCATCGGTGATACAAAAAGACTTCCAGAACCTGTATACAAGAAACTGATGGGATGTATTGAGAGTACAAGCTCAAACACAGGCACCACACTTAATCTTGCACTAAGCTACTCCTCACGCTGGGAGATAGCAGAGATGGTACGTCAGATTAGCGAGGATGTTAAGAACGGCAAGATAAGCAGCTCAGAAATAAATGATGAACTAATATCCTCATATCTATCAACAAAAGATATTCCAGACCCGGATCTTTTGATCCGCACAAGCGGAGAGTATAGAATCAGCAACTTCCTTCTATGGCAGATTGCCTACTCAGAGCTCTACTTCTCCCCTGTAATGTGGCCAGACTTTACAAAAGAGAACTTCTATGAAATCATTGTGGATTATCAGAAGAGACAGCGCAGATTTGGAAAAACAGGAGAACAGATTGAAGAGAGTAAATGAGAATCAATAAGCGTGTACTGATTATATTGCTATCCGCCATTGTCACAACTACAACAATGGCTGAAGATGCTTTAGATGCTATTGTAGAGTCCTATAACCCTACAGCAGCACAATCAGACACTATTACAGAGAAAGCAGATCCTACGGAGAGCGTCATAACCGCCGACCAACTGCCAGACTTCAGCTATGAAAACCCGCGCACATACGAAATTGAGGAGATAACCGTTTCCGGGAAAAACAACTATGATGACTTTGTACTTATAGGCTACTCAGGCCTCAAGAAGGGTGAAAGAATCATGATTCCAGGCGACGACCTCACAAACGTGATACGCCGCTTCTGGAAGCAGGGGCTTTTCGCCAACATCAAGGTGGAGGTTGTATCTATCCGTGGAAACAAAGTGTGGATAAACATCAACCTTGACCAACGCCCCAAAGTATCCAAGATAAACATCATGGGTGTGAAGAAGAAGGAGCGTGAGGAGCTGGAGAAAGGCATGGACATGACCAAGGGAACGCAGGTTACTCCGTACGCAATAGAGAAGACAAAGAAATACATAACACGCTACTTCAGCGACAAGGGATTCTACAATGTGAAGGTGTCTGTCACACCACGTGAGGACGACGCATCGGGTATGAACAACATTGTGGACATACGCATTGACAAAGGCAACAAGATAAAGGTTAACCGCATCTATTTTGAGGGTAACAACAACCTTTCAAACAAGAAGCTTGACCGCGCAATGAAGAAGACCAATGACCGTCATAACATTCTCAACATTTTCAGGTCCAAGAAGTTTGTGCCAAGCGAGTACGAGAATGATAAGAAACTTCTCATTGAGAAGTATAATGAGCACGGCTTCCGCGATGCAGTCATAGTGGATGACAGCGTCTTCTTTGATGAAAAGAAACCAGACAAATACGTTAACGTCTACATTAAGGTGGACGAAGGTCAGAAATACTACTTCAGGAACATTAACTGGATGGGTAACACTGTCTACCCTACTGAGCAGCTCCGCCGCATTCTGAATGTCAAGAAAGGCGATGTATATAACATGAAGAAGTTCAACCAGCGCCTCTTTGAGGACGAGGACTGCGTAAGCAACCTCTACCTTGACAACGGTTACCTCTTCTTTAACATGCAGCCTGTGGAGACCAACATAGTGGCAGACTCCGTGGATATTGACATACGTATATCAGAGGGGCGTCAGGCCACCATAAACAAGGTTAATATCCAGGGTAGCACATTCCTTTATGAGCATGTGGTAAGGCGTGAGCTGAGAACCAAGCCTGGTGATTTGTTCAGCAAGTCTGACATCATGCGTTCAATGCGTGAACTTGCAGCCACAGGACACTTCTCAACTGAGCCTGGCAAGATGGATATCAAGACAGAGCCTGATCCAGAGAACGGAACCGTGGACCTCACATACATACTTGAGGCTAAGAAGAATGACCAGATTGAGCTCTCTGCAGGCTGGGGTCAGACAGGCGTGGTGGGAACTCTGAGTTTGAAGTTCACAAACTTCTCACTGAGAAACATATTCAACTTCAAATCATACCGCCCGCTGCCACAGGGTGACGGCCAGACACTTATTCTGCGTGCACAGACCAATGGTATGTACTATCAGGCCTACAGTATCTCATTCACAGAGCCATGGCTTGGCGGCAAACGTCCAAACTCATTTAACGTGTCTGTTTACTTCTCAAAGCAGTCTGGTGTGAGCAACGCCTTCAGCTCTTCATACAATAACGGATACTACTATAATGAGAACTCATGGAACACATGGTACTCATCATCATACGACCCGGACAAGTACATTATGATTATAGGCGCCACAGCCTCCATAGGTACCCGTCTCAAGTGGCCTGATGACTACTTTACACTGTCAGGCGTTATATCCTACCAGCGATACAACCTTAGCAAGTGGGATTATTTTGCGCTCAACACTGGTGTGAGCAACAACTTTAACATAGGAGCGGTGCTGAACCGTAACTCATTTGACCAGCCTATATACACCACAAGAGGTTCTGATATATCATTATCAGTTTCTCTGACGCCTCCGTATTCAGCATTTGACAAAAACACTGACTACTCCAAGGCATCCACTCAGGATATATATCGCTGGGTTGAATACTACAAAATCAAATTCAAATCCAAATTCTTTGTACCTCTCACAAGAGATAACAAACTGGTGCTTATGGGACGCGCTGAGTTTGGTTTCTTAGGATACTATAACTATAACAAACGCTCTCCTTTTGAAACATTCTACGTGGGTGGCGACGGTATGTCAGGCTACAGCACCACATACGCCACAGAGACCGTGGCTCTGCGTGGTTACGCAAACGGCTCACTTACACCATACATTAACGGATACCAGGCAGGTAACATATACACAAAGTTCACCATAGAACTCCGCTACCCTCTTGTACTGAAGCAGCAAACCATGGTATGGGCGCTAGCGTTTGCCGAGGCTGGAAACTGCTGGGCTGAGTACAAGGACTTCAACCCTCTTGATTTGAAGCGTTCTGTAGGTGTAGGTCTTAGAGTTTACATGCCTATGTTCGGTCTGCTTGGTGTAGACTGGGGCTACGGATTTGACAAGGTTAACGGTAAGGTTAGCGGAAGCCAGTTCCACTTTATAATTGGACAAGAGTTTTAGTGAAAAAGGATAGTTTTAAACTTTTTAATTATCTTTGTGTCAAATATCTGACTAAATAATTTTGAATTATGAAAAAGATTTTTTTAACATTGACAGTTGCACTATTATCAGTTGGACTGTATGCACAGAAGTATGCATTTGTAGATACAGAATATCTAATGAAGAACATTCCGGCGTATGAGAGCGCCACTCAGCAGATAGAGCAGAGTTCAAAGAAATGGCAAAAGGAGATTGAGGCGCTCAATTCTGAGGCCCAGACTCTTTACAAGAACTACCAGGCGGAGATGGTGTTCCTGACAGATGAGCAGAAGAAAGAGAAGGAGAAAGAGATTGTGGCTAAAGAGAATGAGGCCAGCGAACTCAAGCGCAAATACTTTGGCAATGACGGTGAGCTTTTCAAGAAGAAAGAGAGCCTTATGAAGCCTATCTATGACGAACTCTACAACGCTCTTAAAGGTATAGCGGAGGCCAAGGGTTACTCTGCCATCTGGGACAGAGCCACTGGCATGATAATGTTTGTAAATCCTAACATTGACATCAGTGATGATGTGCTTAATAGAATGGGGTACGCGAAATAAGTTAAAAATTGAAAATTAAACCATATAAATTATGAAAAAAATTATTGTTGCATTTATGCTTATGATGCCACTGGCAATGATGGCACAGGATTTGAAGATTGCTTACATTAACTCTCAGGAGCTTATCGCCTCTATGCCTGAGTATGAGCAGGCTCTTAAGAAGCTTGAGGACATGAACCTCACATACAACCAAGAGGGCAAGAAGCTGCAGGAGGAGTTCCAGAAGAAGTACACAGATTATGCTGCTTCTCAGGACACACTTGACAATGCTATTAAGAAATACAAAGAGGCAGAGCTTCAGCGTCTTCAGCAGAGCATTGAGGAGTTCACTCAGAATGCTGAGACCAACCTGAAGAAGACACAGCAGGAGCTTTACGCCCCTATTATTGAGAAAGCTAACAAGGCTATCAAGCAGGTGGGTGACGAGAACGGCTTTACCTACATTATTGACACCGTCAGCGGTCAGGTAGTACCTTACATTGGCGCTAGCGCTATTAACGCACTTCCGCTTGTTAAGGCTAAGCTGAACCTTAAGTAATCATTTAAAATAGCAAACACTTATGCCCTCCATGTCTTCTATCGGAATATTTGATTCAGGATACGGAGGGCTTACTATACTCAGTGAGATACGCTCACTAATGCCTGAGTACAACTACATCTACTTAGGTGACAATGCCCGCACTCCATACGGCACACGTTCATTTGACGTGGTGTACAGATTCACACTTGAGAGTGTGCGCCAGCTCTTCTCAATGGGCTGCAATCTGGTGATACTGGCATGTAACACAGCATCGGCCAAGGCCTTGAGAACAATTCAGCAAAATGACCTTCCAAATATAGGCCCTAAGAAGCGTGTGCTCGGCGTCATCCGACCTACGGCAGAAGTTATAGGCAGTATAACAAAAAGCCGCCACGTGGGATTATTTGGCACAGAAGGCACCATCAGTTCATTATCTTATAACATTGAGATTGACAAACTGTACCCCGATATAAAAGTTACCGGACAGGCCTGCCCTATGTGGGTGCCTCTTATTGAGAACGGAGAGGCCCAAAGTGAAGGTGCGGACTTCTTTGTGAAGAAGTATTGTGACGCACTTATGGCAAAAGACAGCGCCATTGACACGGTGATTCTGGCCTGCACGCACTACCCTCTTCTCTACGATAAGATACGTCGTTACCTACCTGAAAACGTAAATATAGTCAGCCAGGGGCCTATAGTGGCAGCCTCGCTGAAAGACTACCTTTCAAGGCACACTGAAATTGAAAGCAATATCATGAAGAATGGGGAGTGCAAGTTCTACACCACGGAGCAGCAGGAGAAGTTTGCCAAGAACGCATCGGTGTTCCTTTCAGACCAAATCACAGCTGAAACAATAAGTTACAAATAATGCCGCTACAGAATCTCCCTTAGCGGTATCATCACAAAGTCCCTCTTCCGCATTTGCGGGTGAGGGATTTTTAGTTCAGGAGTATTAATATGGGCGTTACCGTATGTGAGTATGTCAATATCTATGGGACGGTCAGAATAGACCCCTGCGTGGCTTTTAACGGTACGTCCTAGCTCACACTCTATCTGCTGAGTGGCATGCAGCAACTCAAACGGACTCATATCCGTCTTAATACAGATAGCGCAGTTTATAAAGTTATTGTCTGATTTGAAACCAACAGGCTTGGTTTCAATAAATGAAGAAACAGCAGTTACAGGGCCTATGCGCCTCCCTATGAGTTCAATGGCGGAGCGCAGAAGAGAGTGCCTGTCACCCAGATTGCTGCCGAGTGACAGATACACTTTAACTCCGTTACTGTTTGGCTGCACGCTTGCGTTCAAGGTCATCAAGGATAATCTTTCTTAGCCTTATTGATTTAGGAGTGACCTCCACATATTCATCAGCCTTAATGTATTCCAATGACTCCTCAAGGCTCATGTGAATGGCAGGGGCAATCTTGGCCTTTTCATCAGACCCCGATGCACGCATATTGGTAAGTTTCTTTGACTTGGTCACATTTACAGGAAGGTCACCCTCCTTGCAATGCTCACCTACCACCTGGCCGGCATACACCTCATCCTGAGGCTCAATGAAGAACTTGCCACGGTCCTGCAGCTTGTCAAGAGCGTAAGCGTATGCTGTACCGCTCTCAAGCGCCACTATTGAACCATTGTTACGGCGCTCAATCTCACCCTTGTATGGAGCGTATTTAACAAAACGGTGAGCTATAACAGCTTCACCTGCAGTAGCAGTAAGAATATTTGTACGCAGACCTATGATACCGCGTGACGGTATTTCAAACTCAATGTGTATACGGTCATTCTTGGTCTCCATAGAGAGCATGTCGCCCTTACGGTTAGAAACCATCTCAATAACCTTGCCAGAGAACTCCTCAGGCACATTGACCGTAAGCTGCTCAAACGGCTCGCATTTGACACCGTCAATCTCCTTAATAATAACCTGAGGCTGCCCCACCTGAAGCTCATAACCCTCACGGCGCATTGTTTCAATAAGCACAGATAGGTGAAGCACGCCACGGCCGTAAACGTGCCATACATCCTCATTCACCTCCTTCTGCACACGCAGCGCAAGGTTCTTGTCAAGCTCCTTCACAAGACGGTCATTTATGTGGCGTGATGTCACAAACTTGCCCTCCTTGCCAAAGAATGGAGAGTCATTTATAGTGAACACCATACTCATGGTAGGTTCATCAATAGCAATAGGCGGAAGCGGTTCCACGGTCTCAACATCGCAGATGGAATCACCTATCTCAAACTGCTCCAGACCAACAATGGCGCAGAGCTCACCGCTACTAACCTCCTTAACCTTAGTCTTACCAAAGCCGGAGAAGATGTTAAGCTCCTTAATACGAGCCTTGTTCTGAGTGCCGTCACGGTGAACCAGCATAATATCCTGGCCCTCCTTAATAGTACCACGATGTACACGTCCTACGGCTATACGACCTACGTATGATGAGTAGTCAAGCGAGGTTATAAGCATCTGTAGCGGGCCCTCAAGCTGTTCAGGCGCAGGAATATACTCAATTATAGCGTCAAGAAGCGCGTAGATATTGTCTGTCTGGTTCTTCCAGTCAGTGCTCATCCAGCCGTTCTTGGCTGAACCGTATATTGTTGGGAAGTCAAGCTGCTCCTCTGTGGCGTCAAGACTGCACATAAGGTCAAACACGGCCTCCTGAACCTCATCTGGGCGACAGTTTGGCTTATCCACCTTATTAACTACAACGATAGGTTTCAGACCTATCTCTATGGCCTTCTGCAGCACAAAACGGGTCTGTGGCATAGGGCCTTCAAAGGCATCAACCAGAAGCAGAACACCGTCCGCCATATTGAGCACACGCTCCACCTCACCGCCAAAGTCACTGTGTCCCGGAGTGTCAATAATGTTAATTTTTGTATTTTTATACATTATAGACACATTCTTTGAAACAATTGTTATACCACGCTCACGCTCAAGGTCATTATTGTCAAGTATAAGTTCACCCTTGTTCTCATTCTCACGGAAAAGAGCTCCGGCTATAAGCATCTTGTCAACCAGAGTGGTCTTGCCGTGGTCAACGTGGGCGATAATGGCTATGTTTCTAATGTCCTGCATAATAGAGATTTTTCTTGTTCAAAATTTGAGGTTGCAAAATTAATATAATTTAGGTGGTCACACAAATTTTTTTTGAGCCAAAGATTTTGGAATTTATTAAGACTTGGCGTATCTTTGTGAAAAATTTTAACACTTGTATGAAAAGGCTCTATATACCATCATGGATCTGCGCCATAATTGCAATCGCAGGCTACATTGTAATACGCAGTAACGGAGACGGAGGTGACTTTCTAATCCACTTTGGCGCCATTGCGTCATCCACATTCTGCCTTATAAACGCATTCTGGCTCATCTCAAAGCGCAAGTTTGCCGGAGGAGCCTGCATGTACGGAGTGCTGCTGCAGAATCTCTGCTGTATGTTCTACATACTTGGGTATGACGGCTATATGCCTATGTTCTACGCCAGCCTCGGGTTTGACGCACTTGCCTTAATTGCCAGAATTCTTGAGGTTAAAACTGCCAAAGAGAAGGGCGCATCCGTTAATGTTATTAACATCCCTACATGTTATGCGCTCATCATGCTGGTGCTCTCACTTGTGGTACTGTTTCTGTAAGACTGCTCAAGCACAACTATGGAAGTAATACAAAGCTTTACAATAGACCACACACACCTCAAGCCAGGCATATATGTGTCACGTGAGGATAAAGGGTTCACAACATTTGACCTGCGCATCACAGAGCCAAACAAAGAACCTGCAGTGGCTCCTGCTGCAATGCACAGCATAGAGCACCTGATGGCCACATGGTTCCGCAACTCTCAAGTCAAGGATGATGTGGTTTACGTGGGTCCTATGGGCTGCCTCACCGGAGTATATATAATAATGACCGGCAATTATACGGTAGAGGATATGCGCCAGCTCACCATTGAGTGTCTGGAGTGGATTCTCACACAGACAGAAGTGCCTGCCACCACCCCGGAAACATGTGGCAACTGCCTGCTTCATGACCTGCCCATGTGCAAGTGGGAGTGCCGCCGCTACCTGGACCGCCTGAAGAATGATTTCCACTCAGAATACAAGAAACTTCAGATTACCCTCTCAGACGGGCGCACCTTTGCGGACGCGTAAGCGATCCATTATTTCACCAACCTTACTGAGAGCCCCTCGCACTTGCGGTTGTATTCCACGTACTTGGTGGAGGTGTTAAAGAACAGGAACCATGAGTTCTTCTCGCTGGCTGCCTCACGGCTCCAGTATGCGCCTGTGGTGTCGTTGTGTGCTTTGCCGTTGCAGTATTTGTAGCCTTCCGCCGGCAGTGTTATGTAGTTTCCGTTAGGGCCTGTAATTTTATATTCAGAGCCGTTCCATGCCCATTTGCAGTCTGTTACAAGTTCGTCCATCTGCTTCTTTGATGGCAGGCTCTTGCCAAACTTGGCTGAAGCCTCGCTATATGAGTAGTAGCCGCTTTCATTAGCGCTTTTCCACCGTGTTCCGCTCTTAAGGCCAAGGTTAACAAACTCCGCATCTGCGGCTAAAGATATTAGCGAAATGAGTGTGGCAAATGCCAGAATTACGTGTTTTTTCATAGGAAAATCTTATTCGTAAAGATACTAAATAATGTTTGCAAACACTAAATTTGAGCAAAAAAAGTGTTTGGAAACACTAAAAAATCATGGAATTGGCGTTTTTGAGACAAAAATAATGTTTCTAAACACTAAATTTCGCAAAAAAAGATGTTTGGAAACATTATTTAAAACAGTTCCGCTGGTACTCACGTCAACTCCAAAGCATGGGTAGCATACGGGCATGTACTCCAGTGGGAACTTGTCTATCATTTTACGCACAAAACCACAGATTTGCAAATTTATTTTGCAGTTATGACTCAAATTACTATTTTTGCAGAAAGTAATTTAGGTTAACGATGGCAACAATAACATTAAGCTACGATGCGAATAGCAGTCTGGCGCAAAAGGCGTTGGATTTTATACTGTCTTTGGGGTTATTCAAAGCCAGCAAATCTGCATCAACATCTTCTTCAGAGAAAAAAACGATGAAAGCCATTGAGGAAATCAACAGTGGCAAAGGAATTGTATGTGATTCATTTGAAGATTATTTAAAAGCTGTTCAATGAGAACCATCATAATCTCCACACAGTACAAGAAGGATCTTAAGCTTGCACGAAAGCGTAATCTGCCAGAAGACGAACTGAATCAAGTGGTTTTCAACCTGGCAAATGATATTCCCTTGGCAGCCAAACACCGTGACCATGAATTAACTGGCAATTTTAGAGGAATTCGGGAATGTCACATCCTTCCAGACTGGCTTCTGCTCTACACAAAAGATGACAAAGGAGAATTACATGTTCTAAATTTATTTAGGACTGGTTCGCACTCAGACATTTTCTAAAAACTAGTACACCAGAACCCACCAAGCCTCTCAACGATGCTTAAATGTGTGGGTCGTTTTATAAAACAAGCGTTAGCACCAGATGATGCTAACGCTTGTAGTTTCTTAATAACACCTACTTTTTAAAGTTCAGATTATACACCACCTTCAAGCCAATATCAAAACAGCTGAACCTATCTGCATAAACACTTACAGCAGGAAGCACGTCAACCTTAGGAGCCGGATTGGCAGGGTCTGCACCTATCTGTGAAACTGAAATCATACTGCTTGCAGTTGCATCCTTTTTGAATGTGTTGAACGCACAATAGTCAGCATACAAACCTATTCCTATGCTGTGACCATTCTTTAAGGCAAACTCATACCCGATTTCAGCCGACACAAACAATTGGAATACAGGAGCATTCCATGTACTCTTAGTATTCAACTGCTCCTCTGCAAGTTTACCAGTTATCACATTATCAACCCTTGTAACACCGTATGGTTCATAGTATGCAGCGATATGAGCATTCTCTAATGTCTGACTGTACGGAGAATATACAGGGATGGCAAATCTTGGGCCAGCATTTACAAACAATCCTTTGTAAAGCATTGTAAACATAAGCGGCACCTGTACCTGCAACTGACCTACGTTAGACACCACATTATCAGCGGTTATGGTATAATCAACCCTGTCCCCCTCTGCATCTGCAGTCGTATATTGGTCTTTTATAGAGCCCTTCAAACCTGTGGATATATAACCAACAGAAACACCAGCCAATATACCGCAATATGGATTATTTTCACTTTTCCTTTTAAAGAAATGTGAGTATTCCAAATCAAGCATGGCATTATACCCAACTCTGCTTGTAAAACTACCACTTGACATAATGGCTATTGCGGCTCCACCCCTTACGCCAATGGAGAATCTATTGTACCCAATAGTATCTGCATCTGCTATATCCAAAGTATCTCCATACGTCACGTACGAAGTTAACACACACAGAATTGAAAATACAATGAACTTTTTCATAACAGGCCTCCTTTCTATTTCCCTTTAACAATATATTTAACCGTCTCAACACCTTCCGCTGTCTTAATTACGACCATATAATTGCCAGCAGATTTTTCTGCGTTAAACCAGGCGGTAGCGTCTCCTTGCGATGTAAATGTCTGGCAAAGTCTGCCCACATAGTCATAAACCAAAATCTCCACATTCTCATCAAGTGGCAGGTCTATAACCTGCATCCGTTGGCTTGGAGCCGCCATAGTAGGCACAACAGACGGCTTGGCCGTCACACGCTTTGAATAGTGATGCACAGATGTCCTCATTATACCTTTACATCCTACATCCGCAGTCTGCATAGGCAAATCTATCAGAGCGTAGTAATCACCAGTCCCTGCAAGAGACTTGTCAATAGTGTAGCCGTAACCTGTACCCACAATTATGTCATTGCGCTTTGACACGGGATCATCAAGATTATCAATATCACCAACAACCCTATACCATGAAACACTACTTTCTGAGAACTTGTAGCCCAAACTATTGAGAGCCTTAACATTGAGCATCAGCAGCCAGTCAAACTTAGCCACAGATGGCGCGCCGTCACACTCAGGCGTATTGTCCGCATTCTGGCGTATCATAGTAATGTAATAGTGGAACAGGCTGTCACACTCAAGCGGGGTAATCTTCAAATCATCAACTTTCTGACTCGTTGTAACAGTTATCACCTTGCCAGACTTCAGTATGAGGGTTCCGCCCTCTGGCACAGACACTTCAATATACTTCTCAACCGTACATGGTTTGAACTGGAAGTATGCTATAAGCAAGACATCCTCTGTTACAGTGATGTTTATCTCCGCCGATGTCGAACCGTTGCTCCACCTTACAAATTCATACTTGTCATTTGGCGTGGCAGTAAGAGTTATCTCTGTTCCGTATTCATATACGCCGTCACCTGTTGTTACGCCCTCAGTCTCAGCCTTGGTTGTCACCTTGTATTTGTTAACAACACTGCTGAACTGGGCAGTATAATCCTGCGCGCCAGTAACCTCCGCAATGGCAGGACTCCATCCACTAAATGTGTAAGTGTATTGCTGCGTCTTTGCTTTTGTTGGAGTTACACCTCTGTAAACAGGGGTTGTTCCGTATGCAAGTTCTTCACTCTGCAATACTGCGCCATCATTTAAGAAACGGATTTGATACTTATTTGTAGCGCTACTGAACTGAGCAGTATATGTTTGTGGTCCTGTTACCGCCTTAACAGCAGGAGACCATCCGCTAAAGGTGTAAGTATGCTCTGCATCTGCTGGCTTAGTTGGTGTTGAACCTGAATAAACTGGTAGTTTACCGTATTCCTCTTCACCGCTTTGTAGCTCTGAGCCGTCATAGTTTACAAACTTGATTTCATATTTGTTTACGGTGCTTGTGTATGTGGCAGTATAGTCCTTTGCACCAGTTACAGATGTTATAGCGGGCTCCCAACCATTGAACGTATAGGTGTACTGCGCCGTGCTTGGCTTAGTTGGTGTACTACCCTTGTAACTTGGAGTTACACCGTAATTCAGATTCTCTTTCTGCAACTCAGCACCGTCGTAGTTTAAGAACCGGATTTGGTACTGGTTTGTATAACTACCAAACTGGGCAGTGTAAGTTTGTTCGCCAGTCACAGCCTCAATAGCAGGGGACCAGCCACTAAAAACGTAACTATACTCAGCATCTGCAGGCTTGGTTGGAGTAGCACCTGTGTAAGCTGGTGTTTTACCATACTCTACTTCACCGCTTTGTAGCTCTGAGCCATCATAGTTTACAAACTTGATTTCAAAAGTAGCTTGCTTATCAGAAAAAACAATCAATCTATTATCATCTATTGATGGCATTCCATTATTGAACGTTGCATTCATTGACACCTTTCCATCTGAATGATTAAAATCAACTCTTTGTAATATAGATGTCGGATATAGACTTGAACGAGACGAAACACTTTCCACATAAAACGAAGTCAACGCCAGAGAGGAAATACAACTACTTAATATACAAATTAAAACAAAAATAAATTTGCACTTATACATAACATCACTTATTTACATTCATATTCTTAATTCTTAACACAACGAATAGAAAATCTAGACGTATCCTTCTGAGATTTGTCCTGAACGAGTGTCCTTCCATAAGAGATTCTATAAGAGTATGACTTTCCTCTATATCCTGAAATACTTCCATCTATAACAGGACTCGATGTCCACATATGATATTCAGTTCCAGCATTATATCTAACAGTTCCGCCTCCACTACCACTTGGCTCAGCGGAAAAACCGTACGTGTTTAACGCCTCCCAACTAGATGCTGGCAACTCCTCAAATGCTTTGGATAAATGCTTTGCTGCGGAACGTTCTCCCCATCCATCAACGACTTCTATATAATCAACAAGGATATTAACCTCATCTGCCGATGGAATATGCCAGCCATTGGGGCAAAGGCCCTGTCGATTCTCTCCAAATTCTGTAACCTGCTCAATCGCATCATCTTTAGACGAGAACCCTACAGCTATCCACCAAGGATATAACAAACCAAAATTAGCAATATCTTCATCTTTCATCCTATAGTAAGAGCCACCCGAACATTTATCCTTAGTTCTAGCATCTGTATAGTCTGATGTAGAAATAGACGACGTTCCCATCTCACTCTCCGTATCATACTGAGTACATCTTAAATCTTCTGCCATCCATAATTGAGTCCCAATCCAAACGGTGGTATATACATTATTTTGGCAATCTTTCAAATCAGGTCCATAAATAACACGAACCTTGTCTCTCTCGACTATTATATTTGCAAATTTACCAGTCTGCGTTGAAATAGTCACAACACCCTGATCTACAACAGATGAAGTATTAGGTTCCACCTCAATTTTTACACTTGCATTATCACTACCAGCATTTAATTCAGGTACAATCCACGTTTGATTTGAAGTTATGGTCCAAAATGTATTAGAGAATATTTCTAAATTAAATGAGCCACCAGCAACAGGCATCTGAACTGACGAGGGACTAACAGATAAGGTTTCTTCTGGGGCAATAAAACTAATGCTATCTACACCTAACGTTGGGAATCTTTTAGTACTTCCATCCTTATAGTACGCATAAAAATAATCTTGCGCCATAACTGAAACAGCGCATAACAAGCAGCCTACAATGGCAATGGGTAAAAATTTTCTTTTCATAGTTTATGTGTTTTTAGAGTCATTTTCATCTTCTGTTTTGTATAATTTTGGCGGTTCAACCTCAAATAACGAATCACAATCAATGTGAAACAAATGACCTCCAGGATTTTTTAATTTTCTAACCGGTATAGCAATATTTTCAAACTCTTTCAAATTATCCTTACCATAATCACACTGAACTGAATTATAAATTACACCAATGGGCGGGTGATTCCTATTAAAATCTTCTTCCGAAAAATTAAATTGTAAAAGGCGGTTCATCAACAGTTCTGGAAATATATATTCTGGCTTAAATGGTTTATCATCATATTTATCTGGCACACGTAAAGAACACGCTATAATATATGGAGCAGAAAAAATATATTTCTTCAAATCATCTTCTGTTGTACAATTGCGCTCTATTCTCAAATCCAACACATAAAATTCTTTTTTCACTCTGTACTTTGAAACCCACATAGTACCATTCTCTGGCTTTCGTGATTCTAAAAAACAATCTTTCTCTGTTTTCCCTACATAAATGCATGGGTAGCCTGATACACTATATCGATTATTTCCTATACCACGTCTCAAATTTATTTCATTCAATGGTATGTTCTTCATTCCATTTACATCTGGCTTTACAGACTTCGCATCTATTCTCCGTGCCTTATACCAAATATCGTCACAAGTACTATTATAGATATTAAAAGTCTTAAATAGAAGGTTTTGTTGTAACGACTCATCAACAGACAACCATAAACTCATAGAACGGTATGCGAACATCACATTACCCGATATGTATGCTTTTATTACTTTACTAACGTTAGTTTTCACTTTTTCAAACATATCACTATTAGCATCAAACAATGCTTTTGTCGAACTCTCATCACGTCTCACATCACTTACAAAGTCCATCACTCGCTCGCTCAATTCCTTTAGAAAATCACTTTTAACAGGTTCTCTAATCACCTTAATGATGGTATTTCTTACCGTCTGATAAGCATCTTTAATTTCATTCTCACTCATATTCTTTTACAATCAGTGCTTATTGTAAACATTATTCATTTTCTTTTCATATTCCGAACGTGTAATAGGCATTACTAGCTTATCGTCATGCCAATAGCCACACTCCACAGTCCCATCTGTATGGTGATATGCACCCAATCCAGATCTTATATCACCATTACACTCACCACAGAACCAAGAGCCATCGTCATAGTAGATACGAGCATACCCATGCTCATCAGGTAAATCAAACGTTCTTCCCATTTATCAATAAATTTTACGCCTACTCTTTACGGGATTTTCGGCAATACTCCAAAGGTTTACATTTCACGTGCAGACATAAAAAAAGCGGGACTAACTTTATTGCTCGTCCCGTATCTTAAGGCTCTGGAATGCCCATCGTGATAGTCCGAGCAACAAGAAGCCCACGCCGTATGTAATACCCGCGGCACAAAGCCGCAGATGCAATTACACACCCGCAGGCATTCATTGTTGCATTGTTTCTATCACAATTTGAATTTTCCAGATTCTAAGATACAGAAACAAAGCGTCAATAAACGCCTAATATGTTATGTCTTTTTGCATTCCTATTATGAGATTCTTCACTACACTACGTTTCGTTCAGAATGACGTAACGGAACACCTGCCCACTATGCAACCGCTCTGCGCTCAGAGTTTATAATGTGGGCTATCGTTTGCAAATCTACACATAAAATAATAGAATTGCAAATTTATTTTGCAGTATAGTTTTTTGAAGTATAATGGAGACAAATAAAAAATCGCTAAATCAATGTTAGATTTAGCGATTTTAGGTTAAAAGCATTTTAATGCTGCCCTTGTGGCAGCAAGCCCGCTTCTGCGGGCCGCGAAGCGAAAAGGCACCGCAGGTGCCATCAAAGAAGGTAAGCAGACGCTTCTTTTGCTATGTCAATAGCAAAAGAAGTGCCTATCGTTTGGTTTGTACTCCTTGAAACGGTAGGTGAGCACTATCTCATGGCTGCCGCCTGATACGTTGGCGAGTTTGGAGAGGCTCACATCATAGCTGTATGAGAGGCTGAAACCTGCTATGGAGCCGCCTATCATCACCTTGAACGCATCTGTGCTTGTAAGACCGTCAGGGCTGTAGAACGGAATGCCACGGTAGCCAATGCCCACCATCAGGTATTTACGGTGGTACATGGCGTCAATGTCTATCTGGTGATACTGCCCCTGCCACTGGTAGAGGGCGGCAAAGGTGACGTCATCCTTAGGGTCATACTTGCCATAGCCCTGCGATATAGGAATCATACCGCCTGCAAACACGTTAAGCTTGATATTCTGGCGTGTGGACGGCTGGTTTGTAATGGAGATGCTGTTACCGAGCAGACGGTCAGCGCACACACCACCAAAGAAATACGGGCCTGTGAACATAATGGACACGGCGGCGTCAAAGCGCACCATGGAGGTTTGGTCGGCCTGGAATGATGACGTACCAATCACGGAGCCGTCAGCGGCTATCTGGTCAACAAATGTGGCTTTGCTAAGGTCAACCGTTCTGTAAAACACGCCAAGCTGCAAGCCTGGGCGGAAGTACCAGTCCTGAGTCATTTGAACAGCATAGTTATACTGCAAATTGAACTGAAGCTGAGCAAGCATTCCAGTGGCGTACGATGTGTAGTTCAGATTGGCACCGAACGACGAGCGTATAGGGTGGAAGTACTGGTCATAACTTACAAGTCCCGTCTGTGAGCCCTTAATGGAGGACCACTGGTTACGGTATGTGGCATACACCCTGCCTCCGCCCGTGTAACCGGCAAATGAAGGGGCTAACACTGTGGTTGCTGACCAAGGCTGTGACAGCAGAAAGTCCTGAGCTCCTGCTGTTACAGTCATAGCTGCAAAAATTAACGCCAATATAGATTTTCTTTGCTTCATCATCTTACAAGCATTAAGTT
>JAEEGL011306302.1_pt1 | contig 37181 bp, 27 predicted proteins | sample 9134231 | NCBI WGS metagenome assembly JAEEGL01 (sample SAMN16246548, study PRJNA631951) | gut metagenome | biome: gut microbiome; feature: rumen; material: fiber-attached | host: Bos | place: Iran: Karaj | collected 2018-10 | reverse complement strand
CGACATTTCGGAATGGGCGCTTTGGGGACAAGACCCTCGTTTTCGGGCCTCGGGGCGAGGGTCTCGGGCTGCGGGTTTGCGCAACTACCTAACCACCTAACTACCGAACCACCTAACCAACGGCTGGGGACAGGCCCCAAATTTCTCCGATTCGCCGCCTGCACTCCTTCAAACGCGCGGTGGGCGACGCGGCTTGTCAGGTGACAGCAGCGGTTAGGAAAATCTGCTCTGCAACGTCTCATGCCGCGTATTATATCTAACGGGTTGGAAATAAAGAGAATCACTTGACTGGATCATCAGACTTAAGCACTGCAGCCATTCTCTCGACATCGCAGATGCTTTCCGCAACGCCCCTCTCTCGCAGTGAAGTCTGCATCTTAAGGATGGCGGTATTGTTCGTTCCAGCGGCCACCTCGTCAGCCAGATGGGCGTATGCGACATAAAACCAAGATTCGCCGTCGGGCACAACCTTCTCGATTTTCTTGATCCAAGCTCCCGTCGCAAAGTCCTTGCTGCCATACATTCGCTCAACAGTCCAATTGCGGACGTCGACGTCGTTCCCGATGCATCCGATTATTAGGCTGCATAGACTGCCCCGTCCTGGAGGAGAATCCACAAGATCATAATGGTGCGCCAACCTTCGTGCATCTTCGACCGAACCGCGATAGACCATGCCCTTAAAAGCCTCAGTATATTCATCTCCTCTCAGCGTGCACTCTACCGCACAACTGTATGGCCGATTCGCATTAGCAACTTTGCGACAGACTAGCAACGACAACACCGCAACTACCGCGGCTACAATGCCTAAAGTCATCAATCTCATGATCATTACTCCATCTTGCCGTTATTCATCAGACCTCTCTTCTGGCGTGGGAGCCGTCCTGCATCCGCACATCGCCGCAAAGGACAGAAGGCAGGCAATCATCAGCGTCTTTCTCATTTCCCCTCCTTGTTTATCAAACCGCCGCTGCCGCGTAAAAAGGCGTCTTCAATCCCTCAGGCAACCTATCGGGCAGACGACGACTCCGTCATCAGGTCTTGTGTATGCACAGTCGCCGACGGCAGTCAGCACCATCAGGAACGACGGTTTCGCCATCGTCGTCGTATCGAGGCGCGACGCGAGTTTCCGAAGTGCCTCCGCCCCGCGCTCGATAAGCGGCGCACCTCCCAGCTTCACTTCTACAAGGCCATACCGGCCGTCGCGCAGGGACACCACAGCATCGCACTCCAGTCCGCTCGCGTCGTGGTAGCGGCGGACATCACCCAAATGCGCATCGGCATAAACGCGCAGGTCGCGCATTGCCATCGTCTCGAACAGGAACCCAAAGGTGTTGAGGTCTTCCATCAGCCCCTTCGGCCCTATTCGCAATGCAGAAGTCGCAATGGAAGGGTCGGAGAAATACCGAGTGTCGGAAGTCCGGACAGGCGTCTTGCAGCGAAGGTTCGGGCACCACGCCGGCATGTCCTCGACTGCGAATATGCCCTTGAGCGCGTTCAGATACGAATACACCGTGTCGTCGTCAAATGAACCGGCCTCGTTCGCCGCAAGGTCGGCGTTTATGACCGACGCCGAGGATTGGGTTCCCTGAAGGCGCGCGTACGAGCGCATGATCCGCCGCGCGCGGTCTTCGTTGCGGGCAACTCCGTCCACCCTTGAAATGTCCTTCTTGACCACCGCATCCAGATAGTCGAAAGCCGGGTCAAACGCCTCTTCGCCTTTCAGTTCGCAGGCGGCAGGCCATCCGCCGCGACAAACCGCCGTCGCAACGTCTGGAAGCTGCGAAATAGCGGGATGCGCGCCCGTACAGTCTTTTCCCTCGAATAGCGCCCCCAGGGACACTTCGCCGGACGACTCCCCCGACTCGAAAAGCGACATCGTCCGCATTCTCACCCAGGCGAAGCGCCCCGTCCCGCTGTGCTTGATCTCGTCTTCGTCAACTGGAACGGCAGAACCTGTCAGCAGAAAAAGCCCTCGGCCGTCGCCATGGTCAACCCTGTATCGAATCGCATCCCAAAGAACTGGTGCAATCTGCCATTCGTCAATAAGCCTTGGAGCTTCACCGTCCAGTATCTCAGACGGACGAATCCGCGCCATCAGCATGTTATGATCACGCTTTTCCGGCTCGTCCATGTAAATCACGCTATGAGACAACTGCTCGCAAGTGGTCGTCTTGCCGCACCATTTTATGCCTTCAAGCAGTATGGCACCAGAGGTCTTTAAACGCCGTGTTATGACTGAATCCAATATTCGCTTTTTATAGGTATTCATGGCAATATTATAGCATAATCCCAATCACTCCGCAACTGTTCGGTTAGTTGATGGCATTTCGTTCGGTTAGTTGGGGCCTTCCTGTTCGGTTAGTTGACGATGCGCCTCTAGGAGTCTTGGAGACTCATAGACTCCAGAACTTCCAGAAGCGAAAGCAACCAACCTTAAGGCGCGGCGGTTTTTATCTCGCGCGAAGTCCGCAAAGAGCAAGGCAATTCGCGACAACGCCGCAAGCAGAAATGCGAGGGTCTCCAAGTATCCATTTTGAAATGTCGTATTATTCTTGGATAACAGGCGAATATTATGCAGATTGCTTGCGTAGTCGCGGGGTCTGTCCCCAAGTTTTCTGGCGGTCATTATGGTTTTGCCACGCGACCGAGAAAGAGGACTATGCCGGTTCTGGTCTCTCGGATCAGGAAGAGGAACGGCCTGTCGGCAATAAATGAGCGCAGTCGCCGGACGCCGCCTCTTTGCATGACTGCGTATGCCGCCGCCGACGCTTCGGTGCCATCTTCGTCAACCGTGACATTGGCCTTCTGCATGGCCGTGCTGATGTAAAGGCGGCCGGGCGCGATATTGCCGAAGTCAGCCCTTGTCGGGTCGAACGCCGCGTCCATGCCCATTGGCGCGAGGATGGGCTTGAGGTCGTGTTCGCTGCCGAGGTCGAATTTTGGAAGTGCAATATCCGCCCTGCCGCGCCAAGGCGCGGCGGCGAGGCGGTCAAGCCACTTGGCGGAGAGCTTCGCCTCGACTTCCGCGAGCGTGTTGGACCCGGATGGCAGGACGACGAGCATTTCCAAACTGCTGGACCGGTAAGGGAGGCGCAGCGCGGCGCATTCGGGGGCGTCGAGGATTTCCACATGGCGCGTTGAGTGGAGGAATGGGGCTTTCGAGTCGCCGTCCGCCGCGTGGAAGTCACGCTCGCGGGTGGCGCTCTTCATGAAGGGGACCTGCCATTGTGCCTTTAGGTATACGGTGTCGACTGCGACGAGGCATGTGTCCCGGCTGTTGAGGGCAGGAGGCTCGATGAGGTTTCCGATGCGGCCGTGGGTCTTGTCCTTTACAAAGGCGTTGATGGTCGTGCGGCCTTTCGCGCCCATTTCCGTCGAGCGTATCTCGGCGTCGAACGCGTCGCCGGCGAGGGCGGCGAATTCCGGGTTGATCCTGAAGCCCGTGGCAAGCCAGAGCGAATCGGAGAGTTCCAGCACTACATCCTTGTTTGTCGCGCATGCGAGGTCTGCGCGGGCTTCGCGGAAGGTCTTTGCCGCGCTGAAGCTTCCGTCGCCGAGGGCGCCGAGCCGCAGCGCGGAGGAGATTCCTTTCGCCGTGTCGCCCCTCGCGCCAGTCTGCAGGAGCGCAAAGAGGTTCGCCACGCTCCAGGGAGATATCACGACGTTCTCGCCTGGATTCTTCGTCGTATGTCGGTAGAGCTCCGCGGCGAAGTCGGCCTGCTGCCATGCTGCCCCCGATTCCGCAAACAGCGGAAAAGCACATGCGATAGCCAGGCACATTAGCACCGCTGTCATCACTTGTTTTCCGAAGGCCAACAGGTTCATGCGCCGCAGTAGATTGCCACAGTAGGTTTTGCTTGTCATCGTCCTTAACTGTCTAACAGAACAAAAAGGCGGGTTTCGCCGAGGGCGAAGTTGACGGTGGCGGGGCCGCATTCGCGAAATTCCTCTCCACTCACGATATCGACTGCGCGGAGACAAGCGCCGAAATCGAGTTTTAACGGTCCTGCCCTTCTCGCCTGCACTGCGACGAATCCTTCCGCCGCGCATACGACCGCATCGCCCGGCGCCGAATAGAGATGCACTCCCGCCTTTCTCGCAATCTCGGCAATTCTCCCGGCCTTAAGGTCGTTCGGCGCCTTTGCCTCGAAGACAAGCGCGCCAGCCCGCGCGATTGCGTCAAGGCCCTTCCTTTGCTCCTGCGACAAGTCTCTCGCGTACGCGACAAAGACGAGCTTCGCGGCAGGAGGATTTTTCAAAACGTCGCCCAGTAGATACTGGCCGCACGGCGCGCCGCAAACCGAAAAGCCGTCCCTGCGCAGGAACGGCGCGACGTGCCTTGCCGAGCCCCAGCCGTTCATCATCAGGCTTTCCTCGTCCACTACTACGGCAATCTCGGGCGAGTACATTCCGCGGCGGTTCTTCATCGCCCTTTCGAGCGGACGGAGGTCTTTTCGTATCTTCCATATGTCGTCGTCGCGGAACCAGCCGTGGCCGCAGAGATCCATCCACCAGTCGCCGTAGCCGCGCAGAATCGCAAACGCCGCGTTGCGCATGAGCATGTTGCGCGTGACGGCGGGCGAATCGTTTGTGTATCCGCCGATGCTCACCGGGAACGACCACAGGTCCTCGAGGTGCGTGCGCGTGTCGTCCTCGTCTATCCATAGATAGCCGTTGCGCATGACGCTTTCCGCCGCGGCCATCACCGGCATGGAGCCGGGCCAGCCACGGTCGGTATAGCTTATCGGGGCGGAAAACCCGTCGATGAACGGACGGGCGCGCTGCATTAGGCGGCCCATGTGAAAGTGCCCCGTTTCCGCCGCGCCCGCTTTTACCGCGCCAAGCTCCCATGTATAGCCGTAGAAGAAGAGCGACAGGACGCCGCCGCCCGAGCCCTTGCGCACGGAAGCGCCAAGCTCGCAGAGGAACGAGGCCATTTCCTCCTGGCGGAATTCGCCGAAGAGCGCGAGCCGCCTGTCGCGCACGGGATCGAGCCTTCCGTCCGGGCGCTGCGCCCTTCTCTCCTGCGCGGCAGGCACTTCGGCAGTTGCCGCGCCCTCTTCGCCATGTGCCGCAAGATATTCCCTGAAGGCGTCCCTTGTATGGACGTCGTAGCCGGAAAGCTCCCCGCTCTGCGACATCATGTAGAACCATTCGGCGGAGTTCTGGCCGGAGAGATGGATGCCTGCGAAGTTCCCGGGGAACTTCTCGCGCAGATGGCGAACGAGCCGCTCCACCTCTGCGCAGGCCGCCTTTCTGTAGGGCCTTGCGGAAATCGACGACATGCCTATCGTGTAGCCCGCGTCAAACTTCATCTTAATTGAGGGGTCCTGCTCGAGCATCCAGCCGGGCGCATCTACCTTCACCCTAGGAACGAGAAGCGCGGCCTTGTTCGCCGCGACGATCCGCTCGCACATCTCGTCTATGCGGCCGTACGCAGGCGGCTTCCCGGGCGGCGCCCACCAGCCTTCGCAGCCCCAGGAAGTGTCGGTAGAGAACGTAATGAACCTTACGCCTTCCTTCGCCGCGAGGCGCACCGTGTCGCAGAGCGTGTCGCCGTAGGGAAGAGGCAGAACCTTCTTCACGCCGCCCGGATCCGTGAACGAGACTTCATGCGTGAAATACGTCCTGAAGTGCGCGGCGCGGTGGGTGACGGAGAACCTGTAGCCGTGGCCCTTCAGGAGCTTTAGGCCGGCCCTTGCGAAATGCCGCGTACGCTCCTCTTCGCCGTCTTTATGGAGCGCCACCTCCTCGCCCGTCGTCACGTCAACGAGGCGCGCGAGCGAGAACCACAATGGCGCGTCGTCGTCGAAGCCATCAATTCTGACCGTGCACGACTCGGTGTCTTCCTCGGCCTTGAAGGGTATCGTGTATTCCCTGGGCCTTACGTCCGATATCGGGCAGAGGCACGGAGGCGAGCCGTAGAAGAAGCGCGGCGAAACTGCCGCGCCGTTGACGAAGACGGCGGGGCCGGCAGGTGTCTGGCGGACGCGCACGTCAACCGGCCCCTGTTCCGCCGCGCCCAACGGGAGAGCAACGCAGGCGGCAAGCGCGGCGGCGGCAAGGCGCGCCCCTGCAGGGCTGACCGGCTCAGCCCTTTTGCGCATAGAGCGTCTCCGACGTCTCGGCGTTCAGTATCGAGAACGACTCCGGGTGGCGGTGTAGCTCTGAGACGAACGTAAGGCGCGTGTCAAACTGCTTCTGCAGGGCGGCGAGTATCTCGGCGTCCTCCGTGCAAAGGCGCTGCATTACCTGCGGCGCAATCACGATCTTCGGCTCGAACGGGTTCTTCTCGGCCTGCGCCTTCTTCAGAAGCGTGACAAGCTTGCGCTGTATCTCGATGGATATCGCCATTGGCGACTTCACGAGCCCGTGGCCGGAGCAATAAGGGCAGCGCGAGGTGAGCTGCGAGAGAAGCGACGAATCCTGGCGCTGGCGTGACATCTCGAGAAGCCCGAGCTCGCTTATGTCCAGGACGTTCGTGCGCGCGCGGTCGCGCTTCAGGGCGTCCTTCAGCGCGCGGCAGACCTCGCGCTGGTGCTTGCGGCTCTTCATGTCGATGAGGTCCAGCACCACGAGCCCGCCGATGTTCCTCAGGCGCAGCTGGCGCGCAACCTCCTCGACGGCCTCGAGGTTCACTTCGAGGATCGCGTCCTCCTGCGAGCCGTTGCCCTTGTAGTGGCCCGTATTGACGTCGACGGCGACAAGGGCCTCCGTCTCGTCGATGACGAGATACCCGCCGCTTTTGAGCGGCACCTGGCGGAGAAACGCGTCATGTAGCTGACGTTCCACGCCGTAGTGCTCGAAAATGCCGGTTTCGCCGTCGTAGCGGCGTATCTTGCCCTTGGCGCGGCGGGAGATCGACCCCGCGAACTCGCGCATCTTCTCGTAGCTCTGCTCGTCGTCGATCACTATCGCGTCTATGTCCTCGGTGAGCCAGTCGCGCACGACGCGCTCGCAGAGGTCGGGCTCCTGGAAGATGCAGCATGGCGTGCGCAGGCGCTTTATGTTCATCTGCATCTCGTTCCAGGCCGACAGCAGGTTCCTGAGGTCGCGCGCAAACGCACGCGCCGTCGCGCCTGCGCCCACGGTCCTCACGACGACCCCCACGTTCTCCGGGAGCGGAAGGCGGTCGAGTATCGCCTTCAGGCGCTTGCGCTCGTTCGCGTCGCCGATCTTCTTCGAGACGCCGCGCTGCGGGGCGCCGTGCGAGTCCTTCGCGCCGGGCATAAGCACGAGGTAGCGGCCGGGTATCGTGAGGTTCGCAGTGACGCGGGGGCCCTTCGTCGAAATCGGCCCCTTCGTGACCTGCACTATTATCTCGGAACCCGGGGGAAAGCGCTTCGCGATCTCCGCGTCCGGCAGGCGGTTCGCCTTCCTTCCGCCGCGCTGGCGCGCCGGCTTGGAGTCGTCCTCGTCGAGGGCGGCGTCGGCGTCGGGGGTCATGTCCCAGTAGTGGAGGAACGCGTTCTTGGCAAGGCCGATGTTGACGAACGCGGCCTGAAGGTCGTTCTCCAGGTTCTGGACGCGGCCCTTGAAGATGCTCCCGACGAGCCGCTCCTCCTCCGGGTGCTCCACCATGAACTCCTCGAGCCGCCCGTTCTCGACGACGGCGACGCGAGTCTCGAGCCTCTCGACATTCACTATTATCTCGCGCCGCATCTTGCTGCGCTTCAACCATCCAAACAAGTTCATTTCATGTCCTTTCGTTGTTTTGCGGATATTCCTGCACGGCGGAACTCCCGCCGTAAATCGAAACGCTCTGAACCATGCCGAGCGACGCCATCATCGTCACGAGGAACGTGCGCCCGGACGAGATGAACGGGAGCGGAAGCCCCGTTATCGGAACCAGCCCAAGCGACATTGCGATGTTGATGAAGACGTGCGCGAAGAAAAGCGTGGTCAGCCCAAGCGCGAGAAGCCTGCCCGTGCCGTCTTCCGCACGGTACGCCACGAACACGCCTGGCAGGATGACGAGCGCGAAGAGGGCTATGAGCGCGGCGGAGCCGATGAAGCCCGTCTCCTCCGCCCAGACGCAGAAGATGAAATCGTTCATCGATATCGCCTGCGGGAGGTACTTCAGGTGGTTCGACTCGCCCTTCCCGATGCCCTTGCCGGAAAGCCCGCCCGAGCCGATGGAGATCTTCGCCTGCCTCAGGGTGTAGCCCGAGTCGTGGATGTCCTCGTCGGGGAATAGAAAGACCTTCACGCGGCGCACCTGGTGCTCCCTGAGCGGAACGAACCTCAATATCGCCTCGCGCCTCTCGGGCGCCACCCCCGGCTTCTCCGCCTCGTGAACCGCCCCAAGCACTAGCGCCACGGACACCGCCCCCGCAGAAAGAAGCGCCACAAGCCCCGTCCGCCAGACACCGCCCGTGAAGAAGACCATCACCACCGCCGGGACGAGCACTAGCGCCGTGCCGAGGTCCGGCTCCAGCAGGATGAGCGCAATCGGCAGCGCCACGACGAGCGAGAGAAGCGCAAACCCGGAGAAACGCTCCTTCACGAGCCCGAGGGGAAGCCTCGACGAGGAGGCAAGGCGTGCGACGAGGGCTATCACGCAAAGCTTTGCCACCTCGCTCGGCTGGAAGAACCAGAGCCACCTTCTGCCGCCAAATCGCGACGTGCCGAACGCGAGAACCGCCGCTAGCATGGCCACTGCGACGACGTATGCCGGCATAGCGCACCATTTCACGATCTTCCTGTAGTCGGCGAACGCAAGCGCAAAATACAGCGCAAGCCCGACGGCGGCCGTCCAGAGGTTGCTTTTCCACATCGTGTGGAACACGGCGTCTGCGCGGGCCGCTCCGGCGCTCTTTATGGCAATCGTCCCGCAGGCGATGAGGAGGAGCGTCGCCGCGAACATCGTCCAGCTGAACCTGGAGAGCTTTGAGAGCATCGTCAATTGAACACCTCCCTCAGCACGGCGGCCACCCTCGGGGCCGTAGTATGCCCGCCGGACTCCCCGTTCTCCACCACCATCGCCACGGCTACCTCCGCCTTCGACGCGCGCGCCCGCGCTCCGGACTCTTCGTTCGCCCTGGCGTACGCGATGAACCAGGTGTTCTTGCGGCGGTTCGCATGGGAACCAACTTCAGCCGTGCCGGTCTTGCCGATGACGAACGCCTTCACCCCTTCCGCGCCTGCGGAGCCGGTGCCGTTCCTCCCCACGACCCTGCGCATCCCCTCGCGGACGATCTCGAGATGCTCCACAGGGACCTGCAGCGGCCTGAGGCGGGGCTTCGTCGCGGAATTGATCCGCGGCGTCGCGAGGCGCCCCGTGCCGAGTGCACCTGCGACGACCGCCATCTGCAACGGCGTTGCAAGGAGCCTGTCCTGGCCGATTGCCATGTGGGCGAGCTCGCCCGGCCACCACTGCCGCCCGGCCGACGCCTGCCCGTCGGGGACAAGCCCCGCCGCATCAATCTGGAAGTCAATCCCCGTGCGCGAGCCAAGCCCGAACTTCCGCGCGGTCTCGAAGAGCAGGTTCGTCCCGGCCATCATGCCGAGTTCTGCGAAGTAGGGGTTGCAGCTGTCCCTCAGCGCCTCGACCATGTCGAGCTCCCCGTGGCCCCATCTGCGCGAGCAGGAAAGCGTCATCGTGCCGTATTCGAAGAACCCGCAGCAAAGGTACTTCTCCTCCGGGTCGGCACCTGCGGCGAGGGCGGCAAGCGCAGTGATGGGCTTGAAGGTCGAGCCCGGGGCGTAGGCGCTCGCCGTGGCCCGGTTCACGAGGGGACGGTCGGCACTGTTGGTCAGGGCGAAGTACCTGTCGTGCGTCAGGTACGGCACAAAGGAGTTGAGGTCGTACGCAGGCGCGCTCGCGAGGGCGAGGACGGCGCCGTCCTTCGCATCCATGACGACGCACGCGCCGCGCCGTCCCGCGAGCTGCCGCTCGACTGCGCGCTGGAGCGCGGCGTCGAGCGTGAGGACGATGTCTGGCCCCTGTATCGCGGGGCGAAGCTCCTCCTCCCGCACCATAAAGCCGCGCGCGTCCACCGTGAGCCGCCGCTCCCCCGAGACGCCCCTCAGGTATGCGTCGCAGCAGGCCTCCATGCCGGAACGGCCCGCAAGCTCCTTCTCCCTGAAGTTTATCTTCTCGTCGCCGGTGACGCCGTCGGCCTCCTCGCGCCCGACGTAGCCAATGACATGTGCCGCGAGCGACCCGCCCGGATACCTGCGCTCGTATTCCTCCACACAGCCGAAGCCAGGCAGTTCGTCGCCGTGCTCAAATAGCCTCGCGACCGCGCTTTCGTCGACATCGCGCAACACCCTGTACGGAAGCGCCTGGGAGCGGACGAGATGCCGGCGTATCCTCTCCACGTCGGAGACAGAGGCGGGGATGTCCGCGCCGATCGTGCGCGAAACGGCGGAAAGCGCCCCGGTAATGGCGGAGACGGTGCCCTCGAGAGTCTTTCTCTGGAACGTCTCGGGAAAGAGCACTATCGAGAAGGCGCGCCTGTTCTCGGCAAGCACGCGGCCTGCGCGGTCAAGTATCCTTCCGCGCGGCGCGGCAGTCTGCACGAGGCGCGTCGACTGGCGAGACTTCTCGAGATTGTACGCCGCCGCGGAATCGACCTGCACCGACTTGAGCTTCACCCCCAGGAGGACGAGCCCAGCGGCAAACGCGATCCCGGCGGAGACCACCGTGACGTCGCTTACGATCCTCTCGGTGCGTATCACCTAAGGCCCGCCTTTCTCGCGCACGCCCCCGCAAGGAAGGCGACGACCGCGGTGGCGACCAGGCCGAACGGGGCGAACAGGACGAACCTCAGGTAGTTGCCGCCTCCGGAGACGAGCCCCCACGTCCAAAGCCAGGCAAGATACAGCGGAAAGGCAAGCGACGAAACCGGCATCGAAAGGGAGAACTTCCTGACAGCGAAGGCCGCCGCCGCGAAGAACGACGCGCTCGCGGCGGGGGGGAACCCGCAGAGGGAATCCTCTATCGCGCCGGCGGCCGCGGCAAACACCATCGTGTGTGTCCACGAGGAAAGCCGCCTGTCGGAAAAGACGAGCGCCGAGGCCATCACGAACGGAAGCCCGAGGCCGAGGATCTTCGGCGAAAGGTCTTCCGCGGCCGCGCACCCCACGAGAAAGAGCACGGAGAAGGCGAACGTCGCTATGTCCCTTTTCATTCGAGAACGAGAACGTCTTCAAGTGACGAGAAGTCGACCCGCGATGCCACCGCGCCGTCGCCGGTGTAGTCGCCTACCACGAACCCCGGCGGAAACACCCCGCCAAGGCCAGAGGTGAGAACGCGCGACCCGGCGCCCGCGGTCTCTGCGCCTGGCGTCATGTACTTTACCGCAATGCGGTCCTCCGTGCCGCCGGAAAGGATTCCGTACGCCTTCGCACCCGGCTTTTCGAAAACGCAGGAGACGTTGAGCCTCGGGTCGATGACGAGTATCACCTCCGCCGTGTGCGCCGTGACGGAGGAGACCTTGCCGACGAGGCCTTCCGGCACCACGACCACCGCGTCCTTGCGCACGCCGGAGAGGGAGCCCTTGTCGATGCGCAGCATTCCGCCCGTGTCCACCGCCCCGCCGCCTCGCGAGAGGACGCCCGCCGCGATCCACCGCCCGGGGAGCCGCGCGCGGCAGTCGAGAAGCTTCCGGAGGCGGACGTTCTCCTTCTCGAGCCTCTCCACGTCATCAACGAGCACGGCAAGCGCCATGACCTGCCGTTTAAGCCTTGCATTCTCCGCGCGCGCCTCCGCCCCCCTGAACGCACCAGCCACGCGGGCGACTACGCCGCGCCTGAAGAAGCGCACGGCCTTTTCTATGGGATAGACCGACTCCGCCGTCGCCGAGCGAAAGGCAAAGTACGCCGCCGCGAGCGCAACCGCGACCGCGAAAACCGGCAATCTGCTTTTTCCGTTTCTTTTCATTTGGCGTTCCGCAACCATGCGGGACGCCGAAGACCTTGGCTATGACGCGCTGCGCCTGTACTTTTCGAGGGAGTCGATCTCCTTCAGTACCGCGCCCGTGCCTTCCGCCACCGCCGAAAGCGGATCGTCCGCAACGGTGACCGGAAGGCCGGTCTGGTCGGAGAGGAGCTTGTCGAGCCCCCTTAGCTGGGAACTGCCGCCCGAAAGCACAAGCCCCCTGTCTACAAGATCCGCCGCAAGCTCCGGTTCGCACTTGTCGAGCGTCGTCCTGACCGCATCGACTATCTGACCTACCGGGTCCTTCAGCGCCTCGCGCACTTCCTCCGAAGTTATAGTCAAAGTCTTCGGCAACCCTGCCACTATGTCTCTACCCTTCACCTCGAGCGTCTTCTCCTCAGCCATCGGATAGGCGCTCCCTATCTCAATCTTTATCATCTCGGACATCCGCTCGCCGACAAGCAGGTTGTAGACCCGCTTTATGTAGCTGGCGATGCATTCGTCCATGGCGTCGCCCCCCGCCTGACGCGCGGAATAGCTGTGCACTATGCCGCCAAGGGAGATTATCGCCACCTCGCACGTTCCGCCGCCGATATCCACGATCATCGAGCCCTGCGGCTCGGAGACGGGGAGCCCCACGCCGATCGCGGCGGCCATCGGCTCTTCGATGAGGATCACCGTTCCCGCGCCGGCCGCGTGGGCGGCATCCTCCACGGCGCGCTTCTCGACGTCGGTAATCCCAGAGGGAACCGCTATCACGAGCCGCGGGCGCACGTACTTCGAATAGAACCTGCGGGGACACACCTTGCGGATGAAATACTGGAGCATCGCCTCGGTTATGTCGAAGTCGGCAATGACGCCCGACTTCATGGGCCGCATGGAAATGATGTTCGGCGGAGTGCGCCCAATCATGTTCCTGGCCTCGACGCCGACGGCAAGCACTCGCTTCGTGCCGGTCTGAATGGCCACCACGGACGGCTCGCGAAGCTTGATGCCTTCGTTCCTGACATACACAATGGTATTTGCCGTACCAAGGTCTATGCCGATGTCGGCCGAAAGTATGTTGCTTAGCTTTAGCATGATGCGCGTTTTCTTTCTTGTTCCACTCAACAAACAGGTATTTTATTGTTTTTCCGCGAAATAGTCAAGCATAATTTCAAAACAAAAATTGTAAAGGGCATGGCGGTCTACTTGAAAAGGAGCGTCGAAACCGACCACTGGCAGCCAGGCAGGGGCAGTGTCTTGTAGCGGCCCTTGTACTTGATGACGAGGCGGTGGCGCTGTATCTTTCGCACAGGCGAGCCATCGCATGCCACCACGAGTACGTATTCGCCGTCGGGGTTGCGGAAGAGGATCAGCCTCGTTCCGTCGCGCGAGCCCTGCACCTCCATCACGCGTGCGCCGCGCTTCACGAAGGGGCCAATGTGCCTAAAGAGCCTGTACTGCGGCGAATACGAGACCTCGTGCGTCTCGGAATCTACCACGGTGAACCCGCCGCAGAGGTGCCCGCCCGTCATTGGAGTTCCAAGCTCGTCGAGGCAGAGGCACCACGACGTGAACATCGAGCAGCCGTTCTGCAGCATCCCGAAGACCTTCGCCGCCCACCACCATTCGGTGCGCTCCTTGATGAGGATGTGCGGGCCGTTCTCGGTGTGGTAGAACGGAAGCGCCGGGTGCGCCGCCTTGAGCGGGGCGAGGTTCGTCGAGAGAGCGCCGTCGCAGTAGCAGTGCCATGCGACGCCGCCCACCGCGCCTTCCACGCCGGGCATGGAGAGAAGCTCCGCCACCCTGAGAGCGCCCTTCGCCGTCGGGTCGTGGTCGTGCACCCATATCTTCGTCTTAAGCCCCGCATTGCGCAGCGCCGGCGCAAGATGGTCGCGGACGAACGCGCCTTCCATCGCGGCGGAATACGTGCAGCATGGATACATTCCGCCCGTGTCGCACATCGTCTCGTTCTGCGGCGAGACGGCGTCGATGGCTACGCCGCGTTCGCCATACCCCTGCACGTACTTTACAAAGTAGTTCGCAAGCGCCGGCATGCACTCCTTCTTAAGGTTGCCCGCCATCATCATGCCAGACGTCTTCATCCACCCTGGCGGGCTCCACGGCGCGGCGAACACAAAGAGGTCCGGCCTTAGCGCCTTCACGGCCTTCGCCATCGGCACGAGGTATTCGTCGTCGCGGGCGAGCGAGAAGTGCTTCATATCGACATCGCCCGGAACGTCGTCGTAGCTGTAGATGGCGGTGGAGTAGTCGCTCGCGCCGATGTTCAGGCGGATCGCCCCGAGATTGCAGCCCTCGGGCGTGAAGAGCTCCCTCATGAGCTTCGCCCTCTTCTCCTCCGGCATGTTCGCAAGGACCCACGCAGAGGCGTCGGTGAGCGATGCGCCAAGCGCAAGGAACTCATGCTTTGCGACAGCCGCGTCCACGTCAAGCGGCTCGATGGTCGGGTATGGGTGGATGGTAAAGCCGGGCGTCACGATTTCGCGAAACCCCTTCTCCTCCGTCGTCTGGAAAAGCCTGAGCTCCTCCCCTCCCTCTGAGGCGACGAACGCCGCAGCGAGAACCGATAGCGCAATTCCCGTCATTTGCCCTGACCCCCTTCTCTGGTGTTCCGGTAGTATCTCTCCCCGCCGAAGATGAAATCCCCCGGCACATAGCCCTTGATCCACTTCTTCGCGATGACGAACGATTTCTTGTAGTGCTCCATCACGACGGGGCAGTCGGCCCTGAAAATCTCCTGGCACCTGCGCCAGTGGACGTCCCGTTCCGCCTCGTCGGGCGCGGCGAGCGCGGCCTCGTATTCGGCGTCGTACTCCCTGTTCGTGTATGCCGAGCGGTTGGGACCGGGGCGCACGTTCGGCGAATAGAATAGCTGCATGAAGGTCTGCGCGTCGGGATAGTCGCCAAGCCACGCGATGTCGAACATCTGCACGCGCCCCTTGTTGATCGCGACGAGGAACGCGTCCCACGTCATGAAGTCGAGCCTTAGCTTCACGCCGATCTTCTCGAAGAAAGACGCGACGAGCTCGCCCTTCTCGCGCGTGTCCTGCGTGGCGCGGCCGATTGTGAGGACGAGTTCGAGCCGGCGGCCCGTCGTCGGGTCGATTCCGCCCGGATAGCCCGCCTCGGCAAGAAGCGCGCGCGCCCTGCCTAGGTCGTATGAAAACTCGAATGGCGTGTCGAGCCTGCAGGCGACGCACGGCGGAAGGGGGCCGTCCGCCTTGACCACCATGTCGTTGAAGAACCTCTCCCACGTGCGGGAGTCGAATGCGGCGTTCAGCGCCTGGCGGAGCTTCACGTTCTTCCCGAGCACCGGGTCCGTCATGTTGATGCCGAGGTAGTTGAACTGCAGAAGCGGCACGCTGTAGCTCACCGCGTCGGCGCGTTCGAGGGCCCCTGGGTCGGAGATGATGGCGTCGAAGCTGTCCCTTGAAACGTCTTCGATGAAATCGAGCTCTCCCTTGAGGAACATGAGCCACTGCGTCATCGTGTCGTCGATGACAAGGTAGCGCACCTCGTCGATTCGGGCGGGGTCCCGCGGCAGCTCATCGAGCCCTCGCCGCCTGAACACCATTTCGTGGTTCTTGCGCCAGCTTTCGAGCCTGAATGTCCCCGTGCCGGAGCCATCCTCCTTGAGAATCGCCATCTGCGGCATCGCCATAAGCCACGGGAAGAAATGGCACCTGCCCCTGAGCTTCACCTCGAACGCGCCCTCGCCCGCCTCCTCGACGGACTCGACGTCCTTCACCATCCAGGCGTTCGGAGAGGCGTTCTTCACGTCCATGAGCCGCCGCATCGAGCGCACCGCGTCGCCCGCCTTCAGCTCGCCCTTCCTCATCCTGAAAACGTACCTCGTTCCGTCGGCGGATACCTCCGGCATTTCGCATGCCCCGGGGACGAGCCTGTAGGGACGTGCCTTGGGGTCTATCTCAAGCGGCGTCTCGTAGACGAGGCGAAGGGCGTAGCACTCGGACGACGAGACCGCGACAAGCGGATCGACGGAGGCGATGCGCTCCATCGGGCGGATGAACGACGCAGCGAGGAGAATCCCGGTAATCATTCCGGATGTATCTCCAGAAGGACCTTCAGCTTGCGCGGAGCGCCGGGGAGTGCGGCTATCTTGCGGCGTACGGCCGGCATGCGCGGCTCCATCGCGAATCTCGCCGGCGCGCTTCTAACGTAAAGGTAGATGGCGCCTGCCTCGTAGCGCCCCGGCCTTATGGGAAGCCCGGGGAAGAGCCGATTCCACCCGTCAGCAAGGCTGTCGAAAAAGCCGTTCCTCTCGACGAGGATGTCCTTGAGCGACGCGTCAAGGGCGGACGAGATGGTTGCATGGCGACCGCGCTTTCCCGGGTCTATCGCCCGCCCATATAGATTTCTGTCGTCCACTGACTACTGACTACTAACGACTAACGACTAACCATTCCCCGTAGCCTTCATCTGGAGCCATGCCTCGATGAAGGGCTGGATGTCGCCGTCCATGACCGCGTTAACGTCGCTCGTCTCGTACTCGGTGCGAAGGTCCTTGACCATCGTATACGGGCAGAAGACATATGACCTTATCTGCGAGCCCCAGCCGTTCTCCGACTTCGCGCCGTAGAAGCGGTCCATCTCGGCCTTCTTCTGGTCTTCGTAGTATTCGTAGAGCTGGGCGCGCAGCATGTTCATGGCCTTTTCCCTGTTCATGTGCTGCGAGCGCTCCTTCTGGCAGGCGACGACTATGCCCGTCGGGAGGTGGGTGAGGCGCACGGCGCTGTCGGTCTTGTTGACGTGCTGGCCGCCCGCGCCGCCGCTCCGGTAGGTGTCAATCCTCAGGTCTTCGTCCTTGATCTCGACGTCGATGTCCTCGTCGATCTCGGCGACGGTCTCCATCGACGCAAACGACGTCTGGCGGCGCTTGTTGGCGTCGAACGGCGAAATCCTCACGAGGCGGTGTATGCCCCTCTCGGCCTTCAGCATCCCGAACGCATAAGGCCCCTCGACGCGGAAGTACACGTCCTTGAGGCCCGCCTCCTCTCCGGGCTGACTGTCGTATTCCTCGATCTTCCAGCCCTGCGACTCCGCATAGCGCTTGTACATGCGGTAGAGCATCTGCACCCAGTCGCAGGCCTCCGTGCCGCCCTGCCCTGCGTGCAGCTTCACAAAGACGTTGCACTGGTCGAACTTGCCGCCGAGAAGCGACTGCAGGCGGAGCTTCGCGAAGAACTCGTCCGCCTTGGCGCATTCCGCAAGCGTGTCGGCGAGGGCGGCCTGCTGCGCGGGCCCCTCCTCCATCTCGGCAAGCTCGAGCATGACGCCAGCGTCCTCGACTGTCTTCTTTAGCGCGTCGAAGGGGACGACGTACGCCCTCTCGGCGTTCGTCTTCGCGATGACCTCGCGCGCCTTCGACTGGCTGTTCCAGAAGTCCGGCGCGGCCTGCATCGCCTCAAGCTCGGCGAGCTTCGCGCGGCGCTCGTCGACCTTGATGTAGTCGGCCATCTCGCCGACGCGCGCCGATATTCCGGCTATGCGCTGGCGGACGTCCTCGACTTCAAGAAGCTTCTTCTCCTCGGCCATCTCTATTCAAGCCCGATGAGGCGCAGCGGGTTCCTGCGGCCGACGGCGTCGAGTTCCGCGTCGGTGTAGCCGATGCGCTCCTTAAGAAGCGTCATCATCTTCGCCATCGGCGTCGTCGCGCCGACAAGGCAGTTGCGCGGCGGATACCAGAGAAGCCCGTCCGGCTCGAGAACCGCGTCAAGCCCGCCCACCCTGTACGTCCCAGGGGGGAGGCCCGCCACGAACTGCGCGTCCGAGACGGCGACAAGCCGCTCGATCGGCACAGCCCTGTGGTAGAGCTTGAGGAGAATGTCGGGCAGGTGGTGGCCGTCCGGGATGAACATGATCGTCGCGCGGTCGTCCACAAGCGCCGTGTTGATGATGTTGACATGGCGCCCGATGAGGTTCGGAAGGCCATTGCCAAGGTGCGTAAACGCCTTCGCGCCCGCTGCCATGCACGCCTCGATGTCCTCTGGGCTCTTCGCCATCTGGTGGCCGAGCGAGACGGTCACGCCGGAAGAGGCAAGGTACTTCACGAAGTCCGCCATGCCGGGGATCTCGGCGGCGACGTTCACCATCTTTATTAGGCCCTCCGCCGCGTCCTGGAACCTGTCGAAGAGCTCCTTCGAAGGCGGCTGCACCCACTCCGGCGCGTGTGCGCCGACGGCGCCGGGCTCCTTGGAGATGAACGGCCCCTCGAAGAAGTAGCCGAGGATGTTCTTTTCGCAGATCGCGTACTTCTTCCTCGCCTCCGTGACGACTCGCACGGACCTTATCTGCATCTCCGGGTCGAGCGTCACGAAAGTCGGCATGTAGCCGGAGGTGCCGTCGCGCTCAAGGCGCTCGGTCACTTCCTTCACGGCCTCTACGGTAAGACCCTCGTCGTTGAAGTTTACGCCGCCGTAGCCGTTGATCTGAAGGTCTATCCAGCCCTGCGACATTACTTCACCTCCGAAAGCTTGACCTCGCGCCCGCCCTCGCGCGCGGAGATGGCGGCCGCCTCCATGAACTTGAAGAGCTCAAGCGTCTCGTCGTTGTCGACCGGCACGGCGCCAGTCGTGAAGAACTTAAGTATCTCGTCGACGAGCGGCCCGTAGCCGGGGTTGGAGGAGATCGGGACGAAGTTGCTGCCGCTCACCGGCTTCTCGACGATGACGTAGCCGCCGTAGATGTAGAGGCCGCCCGCAGTAAGCGCGCGCATGGTGCCGATGCGCCCGTCCTTCCAGACGCCCGTCACGATGTCGACGCCATTCTCGCGCACGGTGCGCACCCTCTCGACGCCCGTGCCCATGATAGTGAGAAGCGGCTCGAAGCCGTGGATTCCGTACCAGTAGTAGTCGGAGTGGGTGCCGCCCTCCTCGAAGTGGGAAGGCGAGCACATGGAAGCGCCGATGACCTTGCCGTACTCGCCCCTGCGCGCCTTCTGCATCGTCTCGCCGTACCTGAGGCCGGAGGTCGAGAACCACTTCGCATTGTACTTCTTGCCGAGGGCGACGATCTTCGCGGCGTCGGAGCAGGATGCCGCGACAGGCTTGTCGATGAAGCAGGGCTTCCCGGCCTTGAAGACCTTCTCAGCCTGCCAGAGGTGCTCGCGCCCGTCGTTCGTCTCGAGGAGGATGAAGTCGACGTTCTTCAGCATCTCGTCGAGGTCGTCGTATATCTTGATGCCGAGCTTGTTCATGTGCTCGATGTACTTCGGGTACCTGTTCGTGGAGGAGAAGATGTCCTTCGAGCCCCACTTGTACGCGGCAGTCACCTCGAAGCCCTTCGCGGCGTCCGGCTTCTGGACGTTCACGATGTCGGCGAACTTGGTGGAGTGGCTCGTGTCGAGGCCGATTATGCCGATTCGCCCTCCGGCGGCGCGGCAGTCGGAGGCAAGCGCTGCGACGAGTGCCGTAGCGGCAACTGCAAAGATCTTCTTTGTCATTTTCGTAGAATGTTTAGTTGTTCAATGCCCGCGAACACCATGCCCGCGACGCAGATTTGGCGGTATTATACCATATCCAACTGGCAGTGTCCAATTATTTAGTCCGGGGCAGCAATGGGCAATGAGTGAGGGGGAGGGAGAGGGTGGGCGAGCGAAAACCACCCAACCACCCAACCACCCAACTAGCTACCGCACCATCACCTTGAGCCCGGCGGGAACCCAGACGATCTCGCCGCCGGTGTCGGTGTTCACTGTTCCCTTCCATCCGGCGCGGTCCTTGTGCGCGTGGGAGAGTATCCTGAGCGTGTGGCCGTTCAGGTAGATCACCGTATTGGCCGTCGCAAGCGAGAGGTCGTATATCGTGGCGTCGCCCACAAGGTAGATGCGCCCGCCGTTCTTGAGCTCGAAGTCATATGTCCTCACCACCCTCGCGCTGTCGCCGTTCACGGCCGGCAGCGTGACGCCGAAGCAGTTGTCAAGCACGTATCCGTTGTTCTCCACCACGATATGCGGCTTCGAACCGGGGAGAATCCAGGTGACATGCCCGGAATTGCCCTTAGGCTGGTAATAGGTAAGGAGCGTCGGGTACACCCTGCCGCCATACGCCGCCGCAAGGCCCGTAAACTGCGAGAAGTCGCTTCCCGTCCTCTGCGTTATCGAAATGCGCCCTCCCGCGCCGAAGAGGTAGTCGTATTTTGCGTTGCCGTAGTAGCTGCCGTGGGCCGTGACGCCGCCCCTGCCCGCGAAAACTCCGCACTTGATGTTCACGCTTCCGCCGCTTGCAGAGTATATCTCGCCGCCATACCCGCCGTTTGCGGCGATTGTGCCGTCGTCGAGAAGCGTTCCCGCGACGTCGAGGACGACTATGCCGCCGCCGCTGCCAGCCCCCGAATATCCGCCAGAGCCGTAGGTAAGAGGATTCACGAACGACCCGTAGCCCATGATGTGCTTTTCAGGGGCATTGTAGTACGCGCCGCAGCCGCCGTGCGAAGCCGCCGCTCCGAAGATTCCGCAGCCAGGCCCCTCGCCCCAGGCATATCCCTTGCCGTTGCCGTTCACGGAGCCGCCCTCGCGCACGAGCATGTCGCCGGAGACGGTGAGGTCTACCTTGTACGTCCCCGCGCTGTTGCGCGCCGTGTGCGTAATCGTGCCGCGGCTGTCCACCTGCACATAGCCCGCCCTTACGGGCGCGTCTATGCAAAGCGTCGCGTTCGTGCCGACGTATATCGCGTCCGCGACGTCGAGCTCTCCGCGCATCGTCAGCGCGACCGCCCCCGCGCTGCCGTCAAGCCAAAGCCCGCCCAGCTCCACGTCGGATGAAACCGTTATCGACGCGGCGGACGAGATCATCGCGACGTCGCCCGCGCCAGGCGCCTCGTTCTCGCGCCCCTGCCAGTTCGCGGGGTTGGAGAAGACGGAATCCGCCGCGCCCGTCCAGACAAAGAGCTTGGAATCGGAATCCGTGATGAAGTCGCAGTTGTCGTTCCCAAGAAGGTTCTCGCATGGCGCATAGACGTACAGCGTCTTGCCTGATGTGGCGTCGCACCCGCCGAGCCTTACGCCCGTCGCAGTCGCCATTCTCTCGGCGTCAAGCGACCACGAGCCGGAAAGCGTGAGCGCGGCATTTCCGCCCACCGTTCCATTGGCGCGGAATTCGTTTGCGGCGAGCGAGGCGCCAGACGCAAAGGAAACGGACGTCGCGGCGCTCGCCGAAATCGAAAGGACGCGCTCGACGCTGCAGTTCCCGCTCCAAGTTACCGTTCCACCCGACTTCTCCACCACAAGGTTCCAGAACCTCGCGCTGAGCGCCACCGTCTGGTTGCCGTCGCCCTTGATCACGAAAGTGCCGCGCACAGGAACAAGGGAGTTCGCGTCGAGGACGATGTTCGTCGCAGTGGTTTCGATTCTCTCGACGTCACTCGCCTCGATTGCGCCGTGGACGACGAGCGAATCTGCGACAGTTGCAGAATTGCCGCAGAGCTTGAGCTTCGCGCCGCTCGCGACTTCAAGGGAGACGAATTCCGCCGCGGCCGGAAGCTCGGGGTCGTTGGGAGACGCGGAGATCGTTATCAGATCGCTGGAAATCGGGGCGCGGCCAAGGCTCCAGTTCGAGGGCTCGAGCCATGCCGAGCTCGTGGCGCCAAGCCATGTGTTCTCCTGACCTGCGTTTGCATTGACAAACCGCCAGTTCGTGCAGCTGCCGTTCGTGATCTCGTGCGAGTTAAGGGCGACAATCTCCTCGCCCGACGAAGCGTCTGAACCATCCGCCGTCACGTTCTCCACGTTGAACTCCGAAAGCGACGTGACCGGCACCTGGAGCTTCCAGTCCTCTCCCTGCACAGCGGAGCGCACCACGACGTTCGTCCCCGGTGCGCCCGCAAGGGCAAACACGCCGCCCTCGGTCACCGCAAGCTTGTTCGTGTCGCCGGTTCCAAAGTAGAGCGTCTTGTCGGGCACCTCGCACCGGAAGCCGAAGAACGTGTTAAGCCCGTAGAAATACGCGTTGTCCGTCCCGACCACCGAGACGACGCCGTCCTGAAGCCCCGAAAGCGTAGAGCCAGAAGCCGTGTTCCAGCCGCGCTTCACCTGAACTGTCACGTTCGAGACGCAGAGCTTCGCGTTGCGGACAACGACTTCCCCGAATTCAAGGTCTGTCATGGCCGTCGTCTGGTACTGCGCCCCGTTCATGAAATCGGTGTACTCGGCGGAGGCGGCGCCGTTTTTGACGATGACCGTTCCCTCGTCGTCTGCCTGGTCGCCCGTCTTCAGGTAGATAGTTCCCGCGCCACCTACGTACGTTCCAGACTTGTACTTGCCGCCATACGCGGTAATTGTGCCCGTATAGTTGCCAAAGCCCTGCCCCGCGCCAGTCAGGTGTATGGCGATGCGCCCGCCGCCGCCCGGGTTGTAGTTGCTGCCGTTCCCGGTGCGCGTGCCGCCATTCGCGGTTATCGTGCCGGCGCCCGATATCGAAGCTCCCGTAAGCCAAATGCTGCCGCCAGAACCGCAGCGGTAGTCGACGTTGCTTCCGTTGGACGTAATCGTCCCGTCAACAGTCATGCTACCAGTGGCGGTAATGCGTATCGCGCCGCCGCCGTTTCCGACGCCCGTAGCTCCCTTGCCTTTGGAACCATAGTGAACTGGATGGCGGACGGAGCCATAGCAGCAAAGCTTTGTCGTGCCTGCCGCGCGTCCGCCATATGAGCCGCCGCCGTCCGCCGGCGTTCCGGCGGTGCTGTTGCCAAGCCCGTTTGCCGTCACGCTTCCGCCGCTCTCCACGGTGAGGTTGCCGTTGATCGTGAGGTTCATCTTCGTCGACGAGCCGGAATAGTGCGTAATCTTGCCGCCGGAAAGAACGCGCACCGACGCGTTGATTGTGGAAGTGTTGTTCACATATAGAATCTGCCCGCTCCCGATCTCAAGAAGCCCCCCAGGTATAGTGAGCTGGCTTCCCGCATCGTCCAAGGAGAGAGGCGCATCTGGCATCTGGTCAAATACGAGGATGCACCGGGACGTGCCTTTGAGCAAGCCTCGCGTCGTTAGGCTCGCATCCGTCTCCTGCACAACCTCAGGCGGCCTGAACGCGCCTTCGAAATCGAATATGAGCCGCGCTTCCGGCCTCAGCACGATCTTCTTCGGCGTGACGTCGTAGTTGTTGGCGTCGAGAATCGCTCCGCACGACCTGTCGCTGGAGCCAGACGTGTATCCGCCCTCGCAGCCGTCGATTATAAGCGTGCCGCAGCCCGCGCCGTCAGCCTTCGTCTCAAGGTAGATCGTTCCGCCGCCGCCTTCCGGCTTGCTGCTTGCCGAGCCTCTGCCGAGCTTCGCCTTGATGACGCCCGTAAAACTCTCGAAGTCCGCGCCGTCGCCGGTCAGCTTTATGCCTATGCGCCCGCCGCCGCCGCCGCGGTCATGAGAACCAGTTGTGGAAGACCCGTTGGCGTTCAAAGTGCCGGTGCCCGACAACGACGCGGCGTTTATGTAGATGCTTCCGCCAGCGCCGACGTGGTAAGTCGAGGCATCCTGCCCCGAAACGTTTATTGTACCATTGACCGTCACCGCTCCCGCCGAAAGTATGGTCACGGCTCCGCCGCCGGCCGCGTTGCTCGCGCCCGAGCCCAGCGTAATAGGAGCGGAGACTACGCCGTAGCAGTTCCTGCTCGACGAGCCAGAGTTCCAGCTGCCCATTCCGCCGTGCGTCGCGCTGTTTGTGTTGCCCGAACCGGCGCCAGGCCCCTGCGAAGCGCGGAAGCCAAGCCCCTTGGCATTTAGTGTCGCGTCCGCACCAATCGTGACGCTGCCGCCCGCATCGACGATTAGTCGGTATACGCCAAGGCCGGCAGTGTAAGACGCGGTTGCCTTAAGCGCCGTCGTATTGTAGTTGAGCTGCTGGGCGATCTGCCACTTGCCGGACTTGACTGCGACGTTGCCAGTCACCTTAAGGCTGCGCGTCTCGCCGTTGTCCTCCGTATAGCCGTAGAGCGTCGTTGACGTTCCGTTTTTCTTGCCGGTATAAAACGTGACTGTGCCGGTGTAGCCGTCCTGTTCCCACGAATTGACGTAGATGTTGAGGTTCCACGTCATCGCGGCAGTACCGCTCTTGAGGTGGATGTCGTCGCCGTCTTGAGGCGCGGCGGTCGAGACTACGGTCAGCTCCGCGTCGTCGCACCAGCTGCCTGCGAGAGATGCATTCGCGCCTGCCGCGCCCGTCCAGTACTTGTCGGCCGAAAACAGCGGCAATGCAAAAGCAATTGCAGTCAGAAATGCAAGATGTTTCGGGCGAATGTATCGATTCATGGCAAACCCTTTCCTATTGTTTGCTGATATTATACAATATCCAACTGGCTGTGTCAAATTATTAGTTATTAGTTTGGCGGGGCAGTAATGAGTAATGAGTGAGGAGTGAGGAGTGAGGAGTGAGGGGGGAGGAGTGTGGGGGAAGGCTGCGCCCTTGAACCGAGACAACAAGGTCAGGCCCGCCTGAACAATGAAAGCCTGTTTCATCTGCCGCATATTGTATCATAAAATCACTGGGGGTGTGCGATTTCATTCCTTGCAAGAACAAGGGCGATGTGCTATAATAGCGCCATTACAAGGAGAATATGCCATGGAAATGAACAGAAGAGGGTTTCTCGGTCTCGGCAAAGGCCTCGTCGCCGCCACTGCAACGGCTGGCGCGATGACCACAATCGCGGCGGAGCCGCAGCAGCCAAGGCGCAAGCGCACATTCGTCGGCGCATGCCCGCCAAGCTCGCGCGAATACGGCGGCCGCCGCCCCGGACCTACGCGAGTGATGGTGATAGGCGCCCACCCGGACGACGCCGACATCGTGTGCGGCTGCACGGCGGTGAAGCTCATCGAGCGCGGCTTCAGCGTGAGGTTCGTCTCGATCACCGACGGCCGCATGGGCCACCACAAGCTCACCCCGGACGAGACTGCGCGCACGCGCAGGGCCGAGACTCTCGAGGCGGCGCGGCGCTTCGGCCTAGACGGCTACGACATCTACGGCTATCCCGACTGCGGCCTCTACCCGACCGACGAGGCGCGGCGCCTCGTCGCGAGGAAGATACGCGAATACGAGCCCGACTTCGTCTTCACCCACCGCACATGCGACTACCACGCCGACCACCGCGCCACCGGCCAGCTCGTGATGGACGCCGGCTACCTTCTCGGCGTGCCGCACTGGTGCGACGAGGTGAAGGCGCAGCGCCTTCGGCCCGTCATCCTCTACATGTCAGACCGCTTTACCTATCCGCGCAGCCTGCGCCCCGACGTGATGATCGACGCCGAGCCGTACTTCGACAAGTGGTGCGAGGGGCTTGACGCGCAGGTTTCGCAGTTCTACGAATGGCTGCCGTGGGACAGGGGCAGGGAGGACGAGGTCGTGGCGCTCGGCGACAGGTCTGACATATCCAAGCGCAACGAATTCCTGCGCAAGTACACCGCAGGCCGCAAGCGCCGCGATGCCGAGCGCTTCGCCGACGCCTGGCGCGAGCAGTATCCTGGCCGCCCGGTGCCGAACTACATCGAGGCATACGAGGTGAGCGAATACGGCCGCGCGCCGACGGAAGCGGACTTCAAACTGCTGCTTGGGGAATAGCCCCAAGCAGCACCTGCGGGCGGGAGCAGAAGTCCGCTCGCCTAGAACACCACGCGGCAGAAGATTCCGCTTGGGCAGGGCGTTCCGCGCCCCTCGAGAAGCATCTCGCCCGATTCAAGCCGCGCGGCGGGGAAACGCTGCCTGAGGATGTTCTCCGCCACCTTGCACGTGAGCCCGGGCGTATGCGACGAGAAAAGGACGAAGACGGGCCTCTCAGAAAGGAGCGAGGAGGCAAGGTCAAGCGTCTCCTGAAGTGAGCGCTCTATCTTGTACATCTCTCCCGACGCTCCGCGCCCAAACGTCGGCGGGTCGAGCACAATCGCGTCATAGCGCCTTCCGCGTCGGATCTCGCGGCGCATGAACTTGTGCGCGTCGTCGACTATCCATCGTATCGAATCAAGGCCGTTGAGCGCGGCGTTCCTGCGAGCCCACTCCACCATTCCCTTCGAGGCGTCGAGATGGCAGACTTCCGCGCCGGCAAGCGCGGCGGCGAGCGTGCTGCCGCCCGAATACGCGAAGAGATTCAGGACCTTCGCCCCGGGAGAGGCGCGAAGCGCCTCCATTATCCACTTCCACTGCGCGCGCTGCTCCGGGAAAATGCCGAGATGGCCGAAGTCCGTTCCGCCGAGACTGAACTTTATCCCGGCGGTCTCCATCGTCCACTCCTTCGGGAGATTCCCCCTGCCGTGCCAGCGATTGCCGTCCTCGCGGTCGAACGAGGCGTCGGCGCGATTCCACTCGCTCTCGGGAAGCGACGGCTTCCACATCGCCTGCGAGCACGGGCGCGCAAGGACAAACCTGCCGAAGCGCTCAAGCTTGCGCCCGCCGCCGGAATCAAGAAGCTCGTAGCCGTCGTTCATTTCACCACCTCGAAATACGAAACGCATTCCCCTACCGAAGGGAGAAAGCCCCCCTTCGACTTCTGCCGCGAAAGCTCATCCTCGCGGTCAGGGTCGGCCCACCAGCACGAAAGCGCCCCTTCCTCGCGGCTGAAGCGCGGCAGCACCGTCGCCGGCATGCCGAACTTGTTCCAGTAGAGAAGCCTGCACGTCGTCGTGCCCCAGAGAAGGACATATGGCACGGAGGCCGTGATCTTCGCGTCCATCTTCCTGTACGCCTCGTTGCGCTCGGCCACGGTCTCCATCGAACGCTCCGCCTCGATGAGCGCGTCCACCTCCGGGTCGGCAAAGCCGGTCAGGTTGTTCGACCCCTTGCGCGCCGCCTCGGAAGACGACCACTGTATCGCCGGGTACTTCACGAGCCCCGCCCCCCACGCGGCAACCGTCATGTCGAAGTTGAAGTCGTCCATGTCGCGCATCCAACTCGCGAAGTCCTTGCGGTCGATCTTCATCGCAATGCCGACCTCCTTGAGCGCGGCGGAAAAGAGCGAGAGGAAGCGGTCTTCGTCCGGCGAGCGGGAGAGGTAGGTGAACTCGAGCGGCCGCCCGCCCTTCATGCGACGGCCGGTCTTTTCGTCGAGAACCCAGCCTGCCTCGTCGAGAAGCCGCGCCGCCTTCTCGGGGCTAAAGTCGAAGAACTCGTTTTCGCACGGGTGCTCCGCGTCGTAGAGATCGTGCCAGTAGGAGCGCAGGAGGAAGTACTCGCCGTGCATGAGGGTCCTGTTCATGCGCTCGCGGTCGACGAGATGCGCCATCGCCTTCCTCACCCTCACGTCGTCGAACGGCGGGCGGCGCATGTTCATCGCGTAGCCCTGAAAGCCGACGGGCGCGCCGTTCGTCACGCGGCGCTTCAGTATCCAGTTGCGGGTGAACTCGTCCGAAAGCGTCTGGAGGGCCATTATGCGCGCGGAATACACTGGGTAGAAGTCGAGCTTGCCGCGCCTGAAGGCGGTGAACCCGTTCTCGGCGTTTGCAAAGTACTTGAACCTTATCCTGTCGAAGTTGAACTTCTCGGCGACGTCCGGGTCCTTCGCCCGCCACCAGCCCTCGTCGCGCCTCATCACCGTCTCCGTCTCGTCGATCGCGCTTTCGAAGCGGTACGGCCCGCCCGAGACCTCGCCTATCATGTCGATGCCGTTGAAGTCCCTGCCCTCGAACCTGTGCGCGGGCAGCACCCAGAACGTCGCGCAGTTGATGAGGTCGCGCCAGTCCTTCGGCGAATCGCCCTTCTTTGCGAACCTGACACGCCCGCCGTCGAGAACCTCCGGGCTTTCAAAGCTGGCGAGCACGGCCTTCCACGGCCCCGTGTCGTTCTTCGGGTCCATTATCGCATCGAACGTCCACTTCACGTCGTGCGCGGTCACCTTCCTCCCGTCGCTCCACTTCGCCCTCGGGTCGAGCGCAAAAGTGAACTCGCGGCCGTCCTCCGACGCCTTCCACTCCCTTGCAAGCCCGGGCGCGAGCTCGCCGCTCTCGTCGTCGGTCTCGACAAGCGTCATGTACGCAAGCGAGAACGCGACCGACGTGTAGTGCGAATTGTCGATGTAGGCGTTGGCGCTCTTCGGGGCGGAAGCCCCGTACATCGTGATCGAGCCGCCCTTCACCGCCGCGGCCGCGAGAATGACCGCAAGAAGGCTCATAGCGCCTTCTTTATGCGCTCGACCGCCTCAAGGACGTTCTCGCGAGAGTTGAACGCGCTTATCCTCGCAAAGCCCTCGCCCGCCGCGCCAAAGCCCGCGCCGGGAGTGGTGACCACGCCCGCGCGAGAGAGGAGCAGGTCGAAGAAGTCCCATGACGGGCGCTTTACGTCAACCCACACGTACGGGGAGTCGACGCCGCCGAAGCACTCGTAGCCCATAGCCGCAAATGCCTCGCGCACAAGCCTCGCGTTCTCGAGATAGAAGTCGACCGTCGCCTTTGTCTGCTCCCGGCCCTCGGGGGAATACACCGCCTCGGCGCCGCGCTGCGCAATGTAGCTCGCGCCGTTGAACTTCGTCGTCTGGCGGCGCGCCCACATGGGCTTCAGGGGGACCTTCGCGCCAGACGAATCGCGGGCGAAGACTTCGTCCGGAACGACGGTGTAGCCGCACCTCGCGCCGGTAAAGCCGGCCGTCTTGGAGAAGCTGCGCAGCTCGACGGCGCACTTTCTCGCGCCTTCGCACTCGTAGATCGAATGCGGAATGCCGGGCGTGCGGATGAAGGCCTCGTAGGCCGCGTCGAAAACGACGAGCGCACCCGACTCGTTGGCCCAGTCCACCCATGCCTGCAGCTGCCCCTTCGTGGCGACGGCACCAGTCGGGTTGTTCGGGTAGCAGAGGTAGACGAGGTCCAGCCCCTGCGCGGCGAAATCGCCGGGCGAGGGGACGAAGCCGTTTTCCTTCGTGCATGGCATGAGCGCGATTCCGCCGCGCCCGGCCATGACGTTCGTGTCGACATAGACGGGATACACCGGGTCGCCCACTGCGACGCGGGCATCCTGCGAGAAAAGCTCCTGTATGTTGCCGGAATCGCACTTCGCGCCGTCGGAGACGAATATCTCGTCCGCCGAGACCGCGATGCCCCTTTCGGCGAAATCGGCCTCGGCAATGCGCTCGCGGAGAAACGCGTAGCCCTGCTCCGGCCCGTAGCCGCGGAACGTCTCTCGGCGCGACTCGTCGTCAACGGCGCGGTGCATCGCCTCTATGACGGCGGGGCAGAGGGGCTCCGTGACGTCGCCTATCCCGAGGCGTATCGTCCTCGTGCCGGGATTGGCGGCCTCGTGCGCCGCCACCCTGTGGGCGATCTCGGCGAAGAGGTAGGTCGGGCTGATCTTCGAGTAGTTTTCGTTTACGTGGAGCATTGGTCTATGAGTGCCTTGTGCTTGGCATGAAGCCGCGCATGGCGGCGAGAGAGACGAAAAACATGCTCAGTATCGCCGGCGACCTCATCGGGCAGTCTCCAAAGGCGTGTATGAGCGTGGCGACTGCCGCGAGCAGTATCGCAAAGACGGGAGCGGGCAGGACGAATATCTGGAGCGGCAGCGGCGGCCGCTGCTTCGGCTGCAGGAACCTCGCCGCCTTCAGGAGGTCGCCCCACTGCCTCGTGACGGGCAGGAGGATCATGACCAGGATCGCCGCCAGAAAGCCCATCCCCACGATGCCGTGCTCGACGAGGAACTGGAGATGGTCGTTGTGGACGTTTATCCCGCCGAACGTCTGCAGGCACTGCAGCTCCTTGTCGGTCATCTCCGGCATGCAGAAGTGGCGGTAGCCCCAGCCGCCTACGCCGAAGAGCGGGTGCTTGCGCCAGATGGAGGTCGCGACGCGCACATGGTACTGGCCCTTGCCTGTCATCCTGTTCAGCACTTCGCCGGTGTTGATGGTGTCAACCTCGCGCTGGACGTCCTCGGGCATGGCGCAGAGGCTGAGCGTCACTATGACGGCGAGGGCAAACGAGCCGACGACGCCGGCCTTGAAGCGCCGCGGCCGCGACATCTTCATGAGCATGCATGTCGCGGTATGCACGAACATGACGAGCCCAATCAGGGTGACGAGCATTATCGAGGCGCGGGAGAGCGTGTTGATCGCGGCAAAATACGCCACTGCCGTCGGGATGAGAAGGTAGTGCTTCTTCCAGAAGAACGTGTGGCTCTGCTTGAGCTTGTCGCGGCCCTCCTCCTTGAGCTGGCTCTCGATGTCTTCCAGCTGCCTCCGCCACAGGCCGAAGCCGAGCGCGAAGATCGTGGTGAAGAAGTCGCCAGCCATGTTCGGATAGCCGAACGTCGAGAAGAAATACGACGCGTCCGCCCCGAGATCCGTCCAGAGGGGCCCTTTCGCGCCCGTCGCGGACTGCACCGCGCCGATGATCGCGAGGAGGAAGCCGTTCCAGACGACGATGTGCAGGAGAAGCCTCTTGCCGCTCTTCAGAAGCGCGTGCTTCACGGTAAGGACGGCGACAAGCGTCGGCACGAACCAGAGCACTGTCCCGAGCTGGTCCATGCGGTTGACGCAGAACGGAAGGAACGGGATGGGAGGGCGGGGGTCGGCGCCGGCCGCGATGAGCGGATAGTCGCACACCTCGCAGAGCCCCTTGTTGAGAAACGGCAGCGCAAGGTACAGGAAGAAGGCGAGTATCGTCCACGTCAGCGGATCCTTCTTGAGGCGGGACCACACCCTAGTGCGCGCCTCGAACGTCGTCTCGGCGGAATGCTTCTGCGGAAAGCACAAAAGCGCCTCGAGCATGAGGAGCGCAAGCCACGGCATCACCGGCACGAGCATCGGGCCCATCGTCCCGCCGAATATCCACGAATATGCGCAAAGGGCGAGCGCAACCTCGAATACGGCTATGTTGTTGTAGAAGGCCATTATTCGGCGCCTTTCTCCGCCTGGACCGGCGGCTTGAAGGTGTGTATGCGGTAGCTGCGCATCGAATCGCGCAGCACCAGAAGGCCCATTAGGGCGAGAAGAAGCACCATGAACGCCTTCGTGACGGCATCAACGAACCGCTGCGGCAGGCGGCGGCGGAATACGAGGGCGAAGAGGGAGAAGAGTATGAGTCCTCCGTCCAGCACCGGTATCGGAAGGAGGTTCAGCACCGCAAGGTTGGAGTTGAGGAACCGCAGGAAGCCGATTCCGTCCCAGAAATCGCGCCTGACGCTGTTGTAGATGCCCTCTGCTATCATGACCGGCCCGCCGAGCGCCCTGCCCGTGGCGCACATCTCCTTCGGGGTCACAAGCCCCTTCAGCACCCTGAAGATGGCGGAGGCGTCGTTCGAAAGCTGGCGAAGGGGATCTCTCTCCTGCATCCACATGCAGGCGCTCGCGGCAGAATTCGTTACGCTTGCGACCTTTATGTAGTACGCCCCCGTCACCTCGCTGCGCTCCGGCGTCATGCGCAGCTCGAGCATCGAGCACGTCTCGCCGCTGCATCTTGCGACCTCGAAGACAGACTCCCTCTCGCCCCCGATCTGCACCTCGACGAGCATGTCGGACCACGTTTTCACCTCGTTGCCGTTCACGGAAAGGACCTTGTCGCCCGGCTTCATGCCGGCGCGGTCGGCGGGGCCGCCAGGGATGACCGAGCCTATCTCCGTGCCGAGGACGCCGAAATTCGCCGAGGGCACGGCTGCGAGGGCAAACGCGAGCACGACGGCCAGGACGATGTTCATCGCAGGCCCCGCGAAGGCGACGGCAATCTCCTTCCACGGCGGAATCTCGGCGCGCCGCCCGCCGCCCTCGCCCTGCACGGCCTTAGTGCCATCCGGGTCCACGTCGGGGATGGAGACGTACCCGCCGAGCGGTATCGCGGATATCCTGTATTCGACCCCTCGGAAGGTGCGCTTCCAGAGGGCGGGGCCGAAGCCGATCGAGAAGCGCTCGACCTTGAGCCCCAGCTTCAGGGCCACGATGAAATGGCCGAATTCGTGAATCGCTATCGCAAGCGAGAAGAGCACGAGGCATACCGCTATGTACCCGGCGGTTACAAGCCATTCGAGCATAGGGCCTCCTCGCAGATCTTCATTATGTCCGTATAGCCGATTTTCCCGGCGAGAAACTCCGCGACGGCACGCTCGTCCGCGGCGGCAAGGCGCCGAGGGGCGTCGCCGCCCATCTCAAGGGCCTTCCTCGCAAGCGCGATCGCCGGGAACCTGCGCTCGTCCGGCCGGCGGAACTCGAGCGAGCCGACGGCGGCGAGGTCAAGCCTCTCGCGCCGCGCAGGCAGGCGGCCCGGCCAGGAAAGCGCGTACTGTATCGCAACGCGCATGTCGGGCGGCGAAAGCTGCGCGAGCGTCGCGCCGTCCTCGAACTCGACGAGGGAATGGACGATCGCCTGCGGATGCACCACGACGTCGATGCGCTCTGGCGGTATGCCGAAGAGCCAGTGCGCCTCGATTATCTCGAAGCCCTTGTTCATCATCGTCGAGGAGTCCACCGTGACCTTCGGGCCCATCTTCCAGCGCGGGTGCGAAAGCGCGATCTCGGGCGTTATCGACGAAAGGTCCTCCGGGCCGTCGAGGAACGGGCCGCCCGACGCGGTGAGGACAAGGCGCGAGACCTTGCCGCCGCCGGCCTGTACGCACTGGAAGATGGCGCTGTGCTCGCTGTCCACGGGAAGGATCCTCACCCCGCGGCGCCGCGACGCCGCGACGACCTGCTCGCCGGCCATGACGAGAACCTCCTTCGTGGCGAGGGCTACGTCCATGCCCTTCTCTATCGCCGCGAGCGTCGGCTCTATGCCGCTCTCGCCCACGGTCGCCACAAGGCAGATTTCCGCGTCGCTCTCCTCTACCGCGCGCACCGCCGCGCCCTCGCCGACGTACGCCTTCGCGCCGAACTCCGCGGCAAGCGCCTCGCACCTCTCCTTCGACGAAAGCGCCGCGAAGGCCACAGGAGAGAAGCTCCCGGGGTGCTCCCTCATCACCTCCGCCGCGCTCGTGCCTATCGAGCCCGTGGCTCCAACGACCACTATCCTCTTCGCAGGCATCTCCCTTGGCGCCTCCCCCTAGAATATCCTCTTGCGGGAGAGAACGAAGAACACCGCCCCGATGCCCGCGGCGAGAAGCCCCGAAATGCCCATCACTATCGCAAACGCGTGCGCGTGCGACTGGAACGGGAGCCCGATGTTCATGCCGTAAAGAGAGGCGATGAGCGTAGGCGCCGCGAGCATGATGGTCGCCGCCGTGAGGTACTTCATGACGTTGTTCAGGTTGTTGTTGATGAGCGAGGCGAAGGTGTCAAGCGTGCCGTTCAGGATGTTCGCGTGTATCGTCGCCGTCTCGAGCGCCTGGCGGTACTCGACGACCGCGTCCTCAAGGAGGTCGCAGTCGTCCTCCGAAAGCGAGAGCTGCCGCGAGGTCGTGATGCGCGCGAAGGCGATAGTGTCGGCCTTGAGCGACGTCGTGAAGTATACGAACGACTTCTCTATCTGCAGGAGCTTAAGGAGCACCTCGTTCGAGATCGACCTGTGCAGCTCGTCCTCGAGCGCGATCGTGCGCTGGTGGATGTCGTTTATGTACCTCAGGAACAGGACCCCGCCGTGCCAGAGGAGGCGGAACGCGAAGCGGTACCTGTCGGAAGGCGGGCAGACGCGGCGTATCTGGTCGAGGAACGCGGAGGTGACGGGCGTCGAGGCGCTGCAGGCCGTTATCACCGAGTCGCCGAAGAGGACTATGCCGAGAGGCACCGTCCTGTAGGGCACCACCTCGTCGTCAGTCACGTTCGCGGGGACGTGCACGATGAGCAGCACCACTCCGTCCTCGTGGTCGAAGCGCGGCCTCTCGCCGGCGTCGAGCGGGTCGGTGAGGAAGTCGCGCGGAACGGAGCTGAAGGCGGCGACGCGCTCGAGTTCCGCGGTGGAGGGCTCGACGAGGTTGATCCAGCAGGAATCGGCGAAGTCGGCAGTCTCCCTGAGGCCGCCGTTCTCCCATTTGTAGATGGTCATCATCGCCAGGTCCCCCTATATGCGCACAGTTCGCCGTCAGCCAAGCTGGGCGAGAAACCTCGTGTCGTTCTCGTACAGCCACCGTATGTCGGGTATGCCGTACTTGATCATCGCGATGCGCTCGACGCCGAAGCCGAACGCATAGCCCGAAACCTTCTCGGGGTCGTAGCCGACGTGCCTGAACACCCTCGGGTCAACCATGCCGGCGCCGGCCACCTCGATCCAGCCAGACTGCTTGCACACGCGGCAGCCCTTGCCCTTGCATACGTGGCAGGAGAAGTCGACTTCGACCGAGGGCTCGGTGAACGGGAAGAAGTGCGGCCTGAACCTCACCTTCACGCCCTCGCCCATCATCTCGCGCGCGAAATACGCAAGTACGCTCTTCAGGTCGGCGAGCGAGACGCTCTTCTGCGGATATTCGTCGACGTAAAGCCCCTCGATCTGGTGGAAGTTCGCGGAGTGCGTCGCGTCCGTCGTGTCGCGCCTGTACGTGCGCCCCGGGCAGATTACGCGGATGGGCGGCTTCGACGAGAGCATCGTCCTTATCTGCACGGGCGACGTCTGCGTCCTAAGGAGGCAGTCGTCCGAGAACCAGAACGTGTCGCTCCTGTCCATCGAAGGATGGTGCGCGGGCGTGTTGAGGGCGGTAAAGTTATTGAACTTGGTCTCGAGCTCAGGGCCGTCGGCGACGGTGAAGCCGAGCTTCCCGAAGATCGCGGCGGTCTCCTCTATGACGCGGGTAAGCGGATGCTTGAGCCCTATCGAGCGCCACCGCCCGGGCTGGGTGAGGTCGAAGTCGGCCTTGCCCTCGACCGAGGAAACTGCGGCCGCCTTCGCCTGGAGCGCGGCCTCGAATTCGGCCTTCCACTCCTGTACGGCCTTGCCGAACGCAGGGCGCTCCTCCTTGGGAACGTCCTTCATCGCCTTGATCAGCGCGGGTATCGAGCCGTTCCTGCCGACGTAGCGCACGCGCAACGCCTCGACCGCCGCCGCGTCGACTGCAGCGGCGATTTCACCGAGCGAAACCTTCTTCGCATTCTGTAACTCGGACAAATCCATCTTCTGCTCCGTTTAGTTTTGGTAAGTATATCATAAAATCACACCCAATTTCCATCGCAGAAAATCCGGTGATGACCAGAGGCTTCAAGCCGCGCCGCCCCTTTTAGCTCTTAAGGCCCTCGCTGCGGGCGGTCTTGTCGACTTCCTCGTCGCGTTTCGCGCCGCTGAAGTCGCCAGGCAGCTTCCTGAGGTCAATCCCGTCGATTGTAAAGCCATTCGCGGTCTTCCACGCGCCGCGCGTGAAGTCGGGGCAGTCGACAGGCCGCGAGCGGTTCTCGACAGACGCCCTCGTAAGCTCCACCATCGAGCTCCACGCCGCAAGGTCGTAGACGTCGTTGTCCAGCGGAAGGCCGTTCTGCAGGCAATAGCTCCACCGGAGGTCCATGATGAAGTCCATTCCGCCGTGCCCGCCGACTTTCGCCGCGACGTCTCCGGCGACCTTCCATATCGGATGGCGGTACTTGCCCTTGAGCTCCTTCATCTCCGCCTCGTCGAGGAACTCGTGCGCCTTGCCGTCGCCCGTCTTCCTCTCTAGCGCCACCCTGAAGTCGGGGAAGCCCATCGCCGTGCCCTTCGTGCCCGAGACGAGGTTAAGCCGCGAATACGGGCGCGGCAGCGACGTCGCAAGCTCGAGAAGTATCGACCGCCCGAGCTTCGTCCTTATGAGGGAAAGGTTCATGTCGCCCTGCCTGACCTCGAGGTCCCTGCGGAAGTCGGTGAAGAGCTCGCGCGCGTAGTGGCGGTAGCCGGCCTGCTTCGACTCAAGCGAGACGAGGAAGTCGAAGTTGTCGCCCCTGTTTATGTCCATGTACTTCGCGACGGGCCCGAGGCCGTGGGTCGGGTACTGGTTGCCGGAATACTTCGAGTAGTATGCGAGCGTCCAGCCGACGCGCCCCGCGGCGAAGGCGTCCTTGTCGCCCTGGAGCGAATGGTAGCGGTCGCTCGAGTACTGGAGATTGCGCTGGTCGTGGATGTAGGCGGCCTCGCCGTGGACGATCTCGCCCAATATCCCCGACTTCACCATGTTGAGCATCATCATCTCCTCGTCGCCGTAGCAGCAGTTCTCGAGCATCATGCACGGGATCTGCGTGCGCTCGCTCGTCTCCACGAGCTGCCAGCATTCGTCGAGGGTAAGGCAGCCGGGGACGTCTGTAAGGGCCACCTTGCCGTGCTCCATCGCGTACTTGCACACGGGGGCGTGCATGTACCACGGAGTGACGTTGTAGACGACGTCCACTTCGTCCGATTCGCAAATCCTCTTGTAGCCCTCAGGATCGGCGAACGTGAGCGTCGGGACTTTCTTCCCGTGGTCCTTGAGCCACTTCCGCTCCCTGTCGACGCGGTCCTGGAAAAGGTCCGCAATCGCCACCACCTCCGTGCCGGGGACGAGCGAAATCCTGCGCAGGGCCGACATGCCGCGCTTGCCCACGCCGATGCAGGCGACGCGCACCTTCTTGATGGGCTTCATGGCAAAGCCCTGCATCGGGGCGCCCGAAAAGCCGAACGTCCGCTCGTGGGTGCAACCGGCCGCAACGGCCGCAAGCCCCATCCAAACGGTGCCCTTGAGGAACTCCCTGCGGTCGGTGCCGTTCATTGCTCAGTCCTCGAACTCGACGACGAACATGTCGTAGACCTTGAAGTCCCTCAATTGCGCCGTGCGGCCGTCGAGCTTCAAGGGCGACTTCTCGCCCGGGTAGTAGACCTTCTTTATCTTCCTCTCGCCGGGGATTGAAAGCTTGGCGCCAGCGACGCCCTCGGAGAAGACGTCGTAGTCGAGCATGTGGACTACGTACTTGCCGCCAAAGTCGGCGACGGAGACCTCGACCTCCTTCGAGACGCCTGAAACCTCGACGGGGAGAGTCGCGCCGACCGCCGCGTAGCCCGACTTCGCCATCGCGCCAATCGACTCGAGGACGTTGCCCCAGAAGTCGAACTTCCCGGGCAGCATCTCCCAGCGCGAGGCGAGGTGCGCATGCGCAAAGTAGTTCGCCGCGACGAAGTACGAGCGGCCCTTGCCGAAGTCGTTCGCGAGGATCGCGGGGTTGCCCTTCATCTCCGCAAGCACCTTCGCGGTCGTGGGCTTCACGATGTCGAAGCCGAGCGCGCCGTCGATCTCGATCTCCGCGCCCTTCTTCAGCCCGGGCAGGAGCTCGCCCGCGTCAGCCGCGACCTTGGCGACGACAATCGACTTCTCGGGCTTCGCCGCCCTGTGGATCGAGTCGTCGATGTGCACGGGGCTGTCGAGGCCGGGCACGACCTTGAAAGCGGACTGGCTGCCGTGGCGCGTCGCGAACGTGTCGCTGTCCTTGCCGGTGCGGAACACGGTGTCCTTCCAGTCGCAGCCGAAGACGTCGG
>JAEEGL012081420.1_pt1 | contig 37184 bp, 32 predicted proteins | sample 9134231 | NCBI WGS metagenome assembly JAEEGL01 (sample SAMN16246548, study PRJNA631951) | gut metagenome | biome: gut microbiome; feature: rumen; material: fiber-attached | host: Bos | place: Iran: Karaj | collected 2018-10 | reverse complement strand
TTGTTATAACAGCTACATCGGGTCTGCAGTACATACTGTGAAGCTGGAATGAGCTTAGTTCAAGAACTGCATAATCGTCTCTGTTCATAAATGGTATTTCACAAAGCAAAGGCTTGCCTATATTGCCGCCCAGATGCACCTTGAAGCCTTCAGCCTTAAGCAGTTCTGCTATAAGAGTGGACGTAGTAGTCTTGCCGTCGCTTCCCGTTACAGCAATTGTCTTGCATGGGCAGAGAGAGAAGAACACTTCCATCTCTGACGTTATAATACAGCCTCTGCGCCAAGCCTCCTGCAGATTCTTATCAAATGGCATCAGCCCCGGAGTCCTGAATATGATATCGAAATCAAGGCCGCTGAGATAATCCTCGCCCAGTTTATATTTAGCACCAAGAGCTATCAGTTCAAGATCGTCTGAATTGAGCTGTTCAGAGCTTCTTTTATCGCATACGGTAACGCTGCAACCGGAACTTAGCAGCAGTTTTATAAGAGGTCTGTTGCTGATGCCGGCACCTATAACGCATATTCTTTTGTCCTTAATGCTGTCTACATATCCTTTAAGATCCATTATTTCCGCTCCATCTTATCCAGTTTTCAAACATTAGTATTCTACAACAAAAATATTGACTGTCAACTGATTCATTGTTAAAATCGCTATGGCAATCCGAACGGTCGCGGGTATCGGGCGAAAGCTGATACGTGAGGAAAGTCCGGGCTCCGCAGGGCAAGGATAACGGGTAACGCCCGCCAGGGGAAACCCTCGGACAAGTGCAACAGAGATATACCGCCGATTTACAGTCGGTAAGGGTGGAAAAGTGAGGTAAGAGCTCACTCATTGCGTGGAGACACGTTAATGCTGTAAACTCTATCCGGAGCAACACCGCGGAGGGACATATGGCCGGCCCGGCCGTCCCGGGGAGGTGGCTTGAATCTGCAGGCAACTGCCGATCTAGACAGATGACCGTTTTAAACAGAACCCGGCTTACAGGATTACCAAAAACAGGGAGCACAAAAAGTGCTCCCTGTTTTCTGTTTATTTTTTTATTATTCAGCGTCTTCCCAGTTATGCCATACGTTCTGGACGTCTTCGTTATCCTCGAACATATCAAGCATCTTCTGCATATTCTTTATATCGTCCTCATTCGTAAGCTTTATATAGCCGTTCTGAGGAATCATCTCAACCTGAGCAGAAAGAAGCTTATATCCGGCAGCAGTGAGCGCATCAGCAACCGCGGCGACATCGTCCTCTGCTGTATATACATTCATCACTTCACCATCGGCTTCAAAATCCGCAGCACCTGCCTCAAGCGCATCTTCGAAAACTTTTTCCTCATCTAGCTCTTCGTCCTCATTATCGATGACGATAACACCCTTCTTATCGAAGGACCATGACACACAGTTTGCCGCGCCCATGTTTCCGCCGTACTTATCAAAATAGTGGCGCATCTCACCGGCAGTCCTGTTTCTGTTATCTGTCATAGTCTCAATGATGACAGCGACGCCGCAGGGGCCGTAGCCTTCATAGACGATCTTTTCATAGTTCTCATTATTTGCACTTCCGAGAGCTTTCTCTATCGTACGCTTGATATTATCATTCGGCATATTGGCAGCCTTTGCCTTTGCGATTACAGCTGCGAGCTTTGAATTGCTCTTAGGGTCACCGCTTCCGCCCTCTTTGACCGCTACGACCATCTCACGGGCAATCTTGGTAAAGGCCTGCGCTCTCTTTGCATCGGCTGCACCTTTTGTCTTTTGGATATTGTGCCATTTAGAATGTCCTGACATTAAAAACCATTCCTCTCAGTTTTGATGATGTATTATAGTACCACAGGGGTTAAAAGATAGCAAGTCAATAAGATTTCACATTGCTTTTAAGCATATCATATAGTCTGCAGTATGATTCGTGCCTTGTAGACTGTATTTTACCATTATCCCGCGCTTCTAAGACAGCACATCCCGGTTCGTTAATATGAACACAGTCATTAAATCTGCATCCGCCGATATAATCGTGAAAATCTATGAAACATGCAGCAAGTTCATCAGGTACTATGCTGCTTATCTGGCTTACATCGAAAGAAGAAAAACCGGGTGTGTCAATAATAATGGTATCGTTTCCGAGATCATACGACTGAACTGCTCTTGTTGTATGTTTTCCTCTGTTAAGTTTATAGCTTATGTCTGCCGTTTCAGCTTCAGCATCGGGGAAAAGGCAGTTTATTAGACTTGACTTGCCTATACCTGAATTCCCCGTAAAAACACATGTTTTTCCATGCAGGATCTCTCTTAAAGCCGGTATTCCTTCGAAACTAACAGCCGAAGTCTTAATAACATCGAATCCTACATCCTTATATATGCAGATCAGTCTGTCATCATGCGGGATATCCTCCTTATTGATGCACAGAACAAAACCGCAGCTATTAAAGGATGCGATCACAGATACTCTGTCTATGAGGAAAGGATCTGTCACAGGAAGCGAGTCGGATGCGATGAAAACAAAAATATCAACATTTGAAACAGCCGGCCTGATAAAACAGTTTTTCCTCGGCAGTATCTTATCGATTATCCCGCTGCCGTCATTCAAAACTGAATACTCTACCCGGTCTCCGACAACCGGGGAAAGGCTGTCCGCTTTGAATTTTCCCCTAGCTCTGCACCTGACTATATCTGCATTGCCTTTTACATAAAAGAAACCGGCAAGTGATTTAACGATATGTCCGATCATCCAGTTTCCCCGTCAGGTCCGGCAGAAACGGTGATAACGATCTTTGTATGCTCCTCCGCTTCCGTAAAAGCCTCGATACTCTGTCCTATCACAATCCCTTTATCTGAGCTGCTTTCTTTTAAAACAGAACCCCCATATGTGAGATTTGAGGAATTGATCTTTACGATTGCCGCTTCCTCCGTAAGGCCCAAAAGCTGCGGTACAGGTACATAAGACAGCTCGTTTCCGCTGCTTACAGTAAGGTACACTGTTGAACCGACAGATATTTTTTCTCCGGCAGCCGGACTCGTCCCCACAGAATAATCTTTATCTATAGAATCGGAGACCCGGTTTTCGATCTCAACATTGAAGCCTAGCTTAACAAGTGTATCAGCTGCATCTCTGTAAAACATACCTGATACATCTGGTATCTCTTCAAAAACAGCACCGGAATATACTGTGAGCCTTATGTCCGTGCCCGCAGGTTGTGAAGATACTGTTCTCCCGGCTGCCGGATTCTGAGAGATGACCTTTCCAGCTTCTGCAGCAGATGAAGGAACATAACTCACATAGAAATTGAACACTCCTGAATAATCGGAATTATTGGATATGTCAGCTATATTGCTTCCGACAAATGTTGGAATAACTATCTTTTCCGATTCCGGGAAAATATCTTTCAGCCAGAAGCTCCAAAGTGTTGCAAACAGGAAAAGCGCAACAGCGAGGATCATGAAGGAGCCCGAGAAAAACGATACTCTGGATGCTCTCTGCCTCCGGAGAAGAAACTTTTTCCTGGACATCTCACTGATCGACCTTACAGGAACGACCTGCTGATCTGCCGGAGTATCCTCTGACTTCTCGCTTTCAAGCTGAGCTTCGGTAAATGCTTCAAGCGCATCAAGAAGCTCATTCGCGCTCTGATACCTCTCATCCACATCAGGATTCATCGCCTTGAAAATGATATTTTCAAATTCAGGCGGAAAATCACTTGTTATTTCGTGCGGAGGCACAGGCTTTGCCTCCAGATGCTTTAGTGCAATCTCAGTAAGTGAATCTCCTGTATACGGAAGCTGCCCTGTGAGCATCTCATACATCACAACGCCGAGAGAATAGATATCGCATCTTGCATTGGGAATCTCACCGCGGGCCTGCTCGGGAGCAATATAATGAATTGAGCCTATCGCCTGCCCGCTCATTTCAGTAGCCTCATTCTCAAGAGCGGCAATTCCAAAATCAGCCACCTTTATGGTGCCGTCCCTAAGAAGCATTATGTTCTGAGGCTTTATATCCCTGTGTATTATACCCTTTGAGTGTGCATGGCTCAAAGCCTTTGCTATCTGCTTTGCAAAGTGAAGAGTTTCCCTCCAGCCGACAGCCCCTTTTCTCTCCAGGTACTGCTTCATGGTAATACCATCCAGCAGTTCCATAACTATATATTCCGTCTTATCGCTGTGGCTCACATCATAAACGGAAACTATATTAGGATGCGAAAGCATTGCGACAGCCTGTGATTCCGACGAGAACCTTCTTTTGAAATCCTCATCCGCAGCAAACTCATCGCGCATGATCTTTACGGCTACAAGACGGTTAAGCCTGTTGCACATTGCTTTGTAAACAACAGCCATACCGCCTTCGCCTATCTTCTCGATGATCTGATACCTGTCATCGAGAAGCGTTCCTATATATTTATCTGCAACGGTATCACTCATATATCTGTTAATTCCTATCTCGTAACTGCTACGACTGTTACATTGTCTGAAGCTCCGCGGTTGAGGGCCTTATCCATCAGTGCTCTGCAAAGCAGTTCCGGTTCACCGTATTCTACAGCATAATCAAGCATTTCAAGATCCGATACTATGTTGGAAAGGCCATCAGAGCAGAGCAGCAGCACATCGGAATTCTGCAGATTGAACTCAAAATAGTCTGCATTTACTTCCGCTTCAGAGCCTACAGCCCTTGTTATAACATTCTTCTGCGGATGGGTCCTGGCCTGTTCTTTGGTTATTGCTCCGAATTCCACCAGATCCTCAACGAGTGAATGGTCTTTAGTTATCTGATATATATCCTTATGTCTCACTGATATCAGATAGGCTCTGCTGTCGCCAACATTGATTATATGTCCGCTTCCGTTCTCGGAAATGATACCACCGACTATAGTAGTGCCCATCCCCTTGCAGCTGTCATCAAACTGCGAATAGTCAAATGCGACTCTGTTTGCTTCGCTGCAAGCGTCGATAAGGATCTGCCTGTATGGATAAGAGACTTTTTTCCTGGACATCAGTTTGTCGAAAACATAGGAAACAAATGTTTTGTTTGCTAGCCTGCTTGCAAGTCCGCCAGCTTTGGCACCGCCCATACCGTCACAGAGCGCAACGATAAAACAGGATTTCTTTTCACATTTTTCAATGATGAAACAATCCTGATTATCTTCACGAATTCTGCCTTTGTCTGTTATGCCAAAGCACTTCATTATCTTAGCTCCTTAATGCTCCGCAGTAATATACCTTCGCCTGAGCTGACCACAGGATGCATCAACGTCATTGCCGAGTTTTCTTCTTACGGTAACGTTCACTCCCCGGCTTTCAAGGATCTCCTTGAAGCGCTTAACCGTAGCCGGATCTGAAGGATGCAGATCTCTTTCACTAACATAGTTGAGCGGGATAAGGTTTATATGCGCATATGTCTTTTTTGCCTTTTCGGCAAGCATATAAGCCTGTTCATCGGAATCGTTGACGTTCCTGATCATAGCATATTCAAAACTTATACGCCTTCCGGTCGCCTCATAGTATTTGATACATCCGTCCATAATGGCTTCGATTCCCCGGCTTCTGTTCGCTGGCATTAACCTGGATCGGGTCTCATCATCCGGAGCATGAAGCGACAGCGAGAGCGTAACGGGATATCCGAGTGAAGACAGATCACCGAAGCGTTCTATAATGCCGCAGGTGGAGATCGTAATATGCCTCATTCCTATATTGATCCCTCTCGGATCATTTACAAGACGGAGAAACCTGACAACATTTTCAAAATTATCAAGCGGCTCGCCTATCCCCATCATTACGATATTCGATATTTTCAGCCCGGACTCTTTCTGGGAGAAAACAACTTCGTCGAGTATCTCAGAAGCATTGAGGTTGCGAACGAGTCCGCCTATAGTCGAAGCGCAGAACGCGCAGCCCTGTCTGCAGCCCACCTGAGAAGAAACACATACAGTGTTGCCGTATTTGTATCGCATGATAACGGTCTCAACAGCATTACCGTCATACAGTTTCCAAAGATACTTTACCGTTCCGTCAGTTGAAGTCTTTTTTTCAAGTACTTCAGGCTCGTAAAGACGGTATTTGTCATTCATAACAGCAATAAGATCTTTAGACAGATTTGTCATCTGATCAAAGGATCTTATTCCTTTAGCAAGCCAGTCAGTGATCTGATCTGCTCTGAAACCAGGCTGACCGAACTGCTTTATCTCAGCCTTAAGCTCATCGGGAAACATTGATAGAATATCTTTTTTCATCATGTTACTCTTGTCATTTTTGCGGCGAAAAAGCCATCGGTCCCGTCTATATGCGGGAGAAATGTATACATTCCCTCAACACCTGTTATACCGCAGCAATTGAAGTTATCAGCTTGAAATTCGCTATGCTCCGAAAGAAAGGCTTCCACTACATCTTCATTTTCTTCCCGAAGTATCGTGCATGTGGAATAAAGCAGCGTGCCGCCCGGCCTGACATATCGGCTGAGATTATCGATCATGCTTTTCTGTATATCAGGCAGCGCTGCGATCTCATCTCTCGTTTTATACTTTATCTCCGGTTTTTTTCTTATAACACCGAACCCCGAGCAAGGGACATCAGCAATAACAAGATCAAAAACCGAATCAAGCTCTTTGTTGTAGCACTTTGCATCCTGTACGCTGCAGCTGATAATATCCAGTCCGAGGCGCTTCGCTCCTTCTCTGACTCTTTCAACTTTACTGCCGTTTATATCGCAGGCAAGGATGCTGCCCGTATTATTCATGTTGATAGCTGCGGAAAAAGCTTTTCCTCCCGGAGAGGAGCAGGCATCCAGTACTCTCATGCCGGGTTTTGCGCCGCCAATAACAATGCACATTGCCGCTGCAGGATCCTGAATGAAAAAGAAACCCTCAGAGAAGCCCGGAAGTTTCCTTACTTCGCGAGCATCTGTAAAAATAAGATCTTCCAGTACATGTTCACTGTATGGTATTCCGGAATTATTCAGAAGCTGTTTATACTCTTCCGCCGAGATCCTTATCGAGTTTATCCTGAGACTCATCGGTGCAGGCTTATTTGATTCATCAAGGAATTTTTCAGCTGATTTCTCACCGAATCTCCCGATAAGATATTCAACGAACCATCTCTCTGCACTGTATTCAACAGCAAACCTTTCGGCTGTATCTCCGCAAACAGCCGGGAGAGCGCTTTTTGCAGATGATATACGTCTCAGTACTGCATTTACAAAAGAGACTGCTCTCGGATTATATTTCTTGCATAGCTTTACTGCCTCGTTCACTGCAGCATGATCAGGTACCCTGTCAAGCCAGAGCATCTGATATACTGCCATGCGAAGCATATTTCTTACTTCAATGTCGATCTTCCCCGGTGATGATTCGGAGCAGGAGTTGATATAATAGTCGATCTTATTCCTGAACTGAATACAGCCAAGGTAGATATTCACAGCGAGAGCAGAATCCTTATAATCAAGACCGAAGTCAGTATTCAGTCTTTCAACGCAATTCCCTGACTGCAGAGCTTTCCTGTCTGTATCGTTAAGCAGCTTTAAAACTGCTTCTCTTGCACTCAGCGGCATTTATCCACACCGGCAGTTATCCTGCATCCGTTTAGATAAGCTGAAGCAGACATTCTCTTTTTTCCCGGAGCCTGAAGTTCTTTAATAATTACGCTTTCTCCGGATCCGCATGCGACTTCGATACCATTAGAGTCAGCTTTAATAACTGTTCCCGGCTCAGCTTCGTCAGCGTTCAAGCCATAATCAGCGCTGAAGATCTTCAATTCTTTCTCCCCAAGTACAGTTACAGCGACCGGCCAGGGCTGGAGGCCATATATCTTTTTAATTATTTTCCTGGCTGGTTCACACCACTCAATTGGACAGATGGACTTATCCAGCATGCTCACATAAGTTGCTTTGCTTTCGTCCTGTGAAATTCGGGGCGCCTTGCCTGCCTCAATATCTCTTAGAGTTCTTATAAGGAGCTCAGCTCCCATAACTTTAAGCCTTTCTGAGAGTTCTCCGGATGTCTCGAACTCACCGATCGGAGTTTCCATAGAATAGATAATGTCTCCAGTATCCATCTCGGTAGCCATATACATTGAAGTAACTCCAGTGACTTCATCACCGTTAATCACAGACCACTGAATCGGTGATGAGCCTCTGTATTTCGGGAGAAGGGATGCGTGAATATTAACCGATCCGTACTTCGGATAATAAATAATCTCATCCGGTAATATTCTGCCAAACGCCACAACAACGATGATATCCGGATCGATATCTTTCACTATAGCGGCAGCAGTTCCGTCACGCATTTTCATCGGTTGAAACACCTGTATACCGTTATCCAGTGCGAGCTGTTTAACGGGGCTGAATATCATACTCATGCCCCTCCCGCTAGGTCTGTCGGGCTGAGTAAAAACTCCTGCCACTTCGCAGTTTTTGTCCTCTATCAGAGCTTTAAGAGACTCCGCCGCAAAATCCGGCGTGCCCATAAACAGGATCTTAAGCACCTTCCGTATTCTCCCAGTATTCCCCGTTCTGTAACTCTTCTTCTGTAAGCATCTTTGTGCAGAGTGAAGTGAATACTTTACCGGAAAGATGATCTATTTCATGACAGAAGCATCTGGCTGTAAGTCCGGTCCCGTTGACAGTAAACCAGTTACCGTTCCTGTCCTGCGCCTTTACCGTAACATCCATTGGCCTTTTAACCAAGCCGTATTCACCTGGAAAACTGAGACAGCCTTCCGGGCCTGACTGTTCACCCGATTGCTCCACTATCTCGGGATTCACAAGTTCAATAATGTATTCGGCCTCGTCCTCGGCAACATTAGTCTCAAGTACAACAACAACTCTGCGCAGCACACCTACCTGCGGCGCTGCAAGTCCGACTCCGCCTGATTCCAGCAGCGTTTCTTTCATATCGTCAAGAAGCTGATGAAGCCTCGGATTGAAATCAGTTACCATTCTTGATTTCTTATACAGTGTATCCTGTTCCTTGGTCAAAATTGTTCTTATTGCCATATTCTGCTCCGTTATTCTTTACAGCGGATCTGCATCCGCGTATACAGTTATTTCTTTATAGGCTCTGTTCAGACTGCAGCCTATTATTATGTTTGATATCAGCTTATAAAGTTTTACATTTTCAGGATGTGTGACATAGACACCATACCTGAATTTTTCGTTTACTTTTGCCACAGAAAGCGGTGACGGCCCGATGACTGACACATTGTCATATAATGCTGTCTCATCCATCAGGCATGACCTTATATGTCCGGCACAGCTTATTACAGTTTTTTCATCTTTACCTACTGCAATTATCGCCGTAAGTTCAGTAAACGGCGGCATGTTCTGAATCCTGCGAAACTCCAGCTCATACTCATAATAAGAGACATAGTCCTGTTGAGCTGCAAACCTGATCACAGGGTTATCCGGTGTATAGGTCTGGATAACTGCCCTGCCTTTTTTATCCGCACGTCCGCTCCTGCCAATGACCTGAGTAATTATTGAGAAGGTTTTCTCAGCCGCTCTGTAATTTCCCGTGTAAAGGCTCTGATCGGCGGAAATAATGCCCGAAAGTGTGACATTATTGAAATTATGCCCTTTCCCTATCATCTGTGTTCCGACGAGTATAGGTATCTTCTCTTCAACAAATCTGCTGAGAATTTTCTCTCTGTCTCCAGTCTGTGAAACAGCATCGGTATCGAGCCTGATAACGGGAACACCTGAAAACTGCTCTGAAAGCGCATCCTCTATCTTTTGTGTACCGGAGCCAATAAGCTGAAGCTCACCCCCGCATTCAGGGCATTCACGGTCCATCCTTCTTGAATATCCGCAGTAATGACAGATCATTCTGTCTCCGCGCAAATGATATGAAAGTGAAACACTGCATTTCGGACATTTGTAAACAAAGCCGCAGCTGAGACAGGATACAGCTTTGCTGGCTCCTCTCCTGTTAAGAAATATAAGGCTCTGCTCACCCTTCTCAATATTCCTGTTCAATTCTTCTGTAAGGAAAGAACTGATCATTCCGGGATTTCCAGCGATGAGTTCGTCTTTCATATCGACTATCCGGACTTCAGGAAGGTCTAACCTGTTGAATCTTTCCGGTAATGTAAGGAGCGCATATTTTCCCTGCCGGGCTTTATACATGCTGCATACATCAGGAGTTGCCGAGCCGAGCAGAAGTCCGCAGGATTCTTCTGTGCATCTGTATACGGCTATTTCCCTGGCGTTATATCGGGGCGAGCTTTCGGATTTATATGAATCCTCCTGCTCCTCGTCGATAATTATCAGACCTGGTTCTTTAACAGGTGCAAAAACAGCGCTTCGCGTGCCTATAACCAGTCTTGCTGCACCGGATGATATTCTTTTCCATTCATCCAGACGCTCTCCTGCAGATAGCCCGCTGTGAATAATTGCTACCTCATTCCCGAAATATGAAGAAAACTCTTTTATAAACTGCGGAGTGAGAGCGATCTCCGGAACAAGAAAAATAACTGATTTTTCGTTATTGAGACAGCGCCTGATAAGATGTGCGTAAACGCAGCTCTTCCCGCTGCCGGTAACACCGAATAAAAGTGCGGTGAAAGATTCGCCGGCTGCCATCTTCTCGAGAATGAACTGAAAAACTTCATTCTGCTTAGATGTGAGCACAGGAAGTTCTTTCTGCTCTTCTTCAATTGACGGGCGTCTGAAATACTCAACAAATTCAAATGTGATCAAACCTTTGTTTTTCAGTGACAGAAGAGAGTTTCTTGACGCGCCGGAGTACAGCAGCAGATCCTTTGAAGAAAGCCTTCTGAAATCAGCAAGCACTTCCATAATATGTGACTGTTGAGGAGCTTTTTTTCTCGTTTTAATACTGAATTCCGCAGCTTCTTCACGTGATATGTTCAAAACAGCGATCTCTCTGTATGCATCCTTCACTCTTCTTTTACCGTCTTCATCAAAGAAAAGTCCGGCTGGCAGCATCGTCCTCACTGCATCATATATGGTGCAGAAGAAATGCTCTCTCATAAACAGAGCAAGTTTAAGCTGCTTTCCGGTTAGGATAGGATTTGTATCAAGAGACCTGATCACAGGCTTCAGCTTTTCAAATCTGCTGGAAGATGCAATCGCAAGCACAAGCCCTTCGACGGGCGCTCTGTAATGCGAAAATTCGACAAGTACGCGCATCCCGGGAAGAACTCTGCCTGCAAGATCATCGGGTATATAATAATCGTAAGGCCGATCTATATGATATGCAGCTTTGGATATAGCTATCTTTGCCACCTTTGAATACATACCGGCCACCCTTTATAGAAAAATCACTTAATGGTAAGCTTACCTGAATAGACCTCGTCTATAGCTGTGGAAACGGGTTTCTTTTCAAGAGATTCCTGTTTTTCCTCCGCTTCTGCGGAAATAGCTCTCGCCCTTCTTGCAACAAGGTTTACGAGCTGATAGCGGCTGCCTACCTTCTCTGTAAGTTCGGCAACAGGTGGATAAAGCATCATGATTAACTAACTCCTTATATAAATGAAAATTATTTACCGAAAGAATTCAAAATATCTCTTCTCTTATCGAATCTGCAAAGCTCCGCATTTATTATTGAGGACATTTCTTCAGCGGCTTTATCAAGATTATCATTTATGATTATATAATCATAGAAATCAGCTTCTCTGCATTCCTGGATCGCACGCTGAATACGGGCTTCTATGGCGGCTTCAGTCTCTGTCCCTCTGCCGGTAAGTCTTTTCCTCAGTTCATCTATAGACGGAGGTACTATGAATACCATAACAGCTTCTGGCTTGTTTTTATGAACCTGTGAAGCACCCTGGATCTCAATATCGAGAATTACATTCATTCCTTCCGACAGTCTGTCTTCTACGAATTTACGCGGTGTACCGTATGAATTAGAAACATATACTGCATGCTCGAGAAGCTCGTTTCCGGCTACCATCTCTTCGAAGCGCTTCTGATCGATGAAAAAGTAATCAACTCCGTCCTTTTCTCCCGGTCTCGGAGCTCTTGTCGTAACGGAAGTTGAAAAGCAAATGTCATCTCTGAATGACATTGCTTTATTGACCACTGTGGATTTTCCGGCGCCGGACGGCCCGGATATAACAATAAGATTTCCCTTGCTCAATTCTTTTCTCCTTGTTCGGGATTTTCCGATATCCTTTCAGATATCATTTCAGGGGCAAGCGCAGATAGAACGATATAGCCGTTTTCCATGAAAAGAACAGATTTTGTGCTTCTGCCGAAAGAAGCATCTATAAGAAGTCCTTTGTCCCTTGAGACCTGTATCGCTCTCTTAATTGGTGCAGAATCAGGAGATGTCACGGATATGAGTTTATTTGCGGAAATATAATTTCCAAATCCGATATTGATAAGTTTTATCTGCATATCATTCTATGTTCTGGATCTGCTCACGGATCTTCTCTATTTCAGATTTGAGATCCACAACTATATGAGCAACATCTGAGTTTTGACATTTTGATCCTATCGTATTGGCTTCTCTGTTAAATTCCTGAATAAGAAAGTCCATTTTCTTGCCTACCGGAGATCCTGTTTCGAGGAATCCATCCATCTGTGAAATATGGCTGCGAAGCCTGACTGTTTCTTCATCAATGGCTATATGGTCGGCAAATATTGCAGCTTCGGCAAGTATTCTTGTCTCATCGATACCAGTTCCGTTCAGCACTTCGTTCATTTTTTGTTCGAGCCTGTTTCTGTAGGCTGAGACAGTCTCAGCCGATCTGTTTTCTATCTGACCCACTGTATCCATAATAACGGCAAGCCTGCTTCTGATATCGTTTAGAAGCTTTTCGCCCTCCCGTGCTCTCATTGAGTCAAAATCAGCAACTGCGCAGCTTAATGCTTCCATAAGAACATTCGAAATATAGCTGTTATCAGCCTCGGTTTTTTCAATCTTAAGCACGTCCGGAAGTCTTCCCATCATTCCCGCAGTAATATCAAACGGAAGTTCAAAATCCGTACTCAAGCCTCTGAACGCATCAATGTATGCCTTTGCAAGCTTCTGATTGACTGATACGTCAACAGAATCAAGTTCAGAAGAGTCGATCGAAATAAATATGTCTACCTTTCCACGGCTTATATGCTGCTTAATAACGTTCTTTATCTCTTCTTCCAGAGCAAGATATACTCTGGGCAGTCTGACAGATGTTTCAAGATATCTGTTGTTTACGCTTTTAAGCTCAACGGATACAGTTATGCCTTCACCTGTGATCTTCGCGCTGCCGTATCCGGTCATGCTTTTTATCATTTCTGTTCCTCCATAACCGACGTTATAGAATATGTTACGGTATCAGCGTTTCTTTTCCTTTGGAATAACAGAACAACAGCTGTTCCGGCCAGAAGGAAGCAGAATCCGGTTAGTATGCACATTGCCTCAGACAGGGACATAAGAAACGCTGCAGTATATCCAATTATCAGAAAAAATATCGGCAGGATATAAACAAGGACTGCATATTTGAATATTGTGCGGGTCTTTGTCTCTACGAGTACCGTCTGTCCTGATGCTGCTCCTACCCTGTTTTCAGCCGTGACTCTGATAACATTGTCTCTTTGTGAACAACCCTCACAGCCGGAGCAGTTTCCTCCGCAAGCAGATCTTCTCAGAACGGAAACCTCCGCCGTATCATTCGGAAATGTTTTCAAAACAAATGCTTTCTGTACCATCACTCTTTCACCAGATTCACGGAAACACTGTAAACCCCAATCGCTCCGGCATCATTGCTTCCGTCGATCCTGATTTTGACAGGCACGTCAAATATTCCGGATCCGGTGGAGAGATCTGAGAGATCTGCCACAGCCGTAATATTCTCGTTGGAAAGTCCGTCCAGTATATCCTTCGTCGCTCGGATCTTCACTGGGATCTGCTGGTTCATAACGGTGGCAGTATAGCCTTCAGGCACATTGCCTGCTACGATATTCTGAACATTGAAAGTCTTTGTCTCAAGCCCGGCTATCTCCACCGAGACTACAGCTTCCGTGACACCTGTTATATTGTTTAGCTCGTTATTGATCTTGATAGATCTGGAATCCTGGAAAGTTGAAGTAAATGTGGTCGTATCGATCGTATCAAGAACAATCTTGTTCACATCAGCAAGAATGGCAGAGTCCCCTGAAAGTGTAATCGTTTTTGGCTCAATGCTTACCAGAGTGTTACTCTCATTTGCTCCCGCTCCATAATAGAGATTGATATCAAGCGGAACTTCCTTTACAGCAAGAATCGGCAGTGTAGCGACAACGGTATCGGAAGAGAATGTAATTCCGCTGGAAGAGCACTCCTCCCCATCCGCATTCATAAGTATGAAGCCGGTATCAACACTGTATGTGGAGTTTATCTCTCCTTCACCGAATGTGACCCATACATATTCAACGTTCTTAAGATATGTCTCCGGTCCGTTCAGTGTTATCACGGAAGGTTCGAACTCGGCTTTCTGAGCTATGAAGCCCTCCTCTATTTCGCCAAGAAAGCTGCCTTTTACCTGCACAGTCTTATCTATTACTTTGGACACAGTGAAACTTACGGTCTCAGGATATCTCTTCACCACCGAGATGTTCGATGTGTCTGTTCTGCTGGGAAAAACAACATTATAAGGGATCTCGGTATAGATAGACTGTGAAAGTCTGCTCACGTCTATCTGCGCGACGAGATCCGAAGAAGACCAGGCCCCGATTATCCTTCTGGGTCCGGATATTTCAACGTTTACCGTTGAAACATCAACATCCGTGATCTCCATTCCCTTGGCATCTCTCAAAACTGAAGTACCAACAAATTCTACAGGCACATTCCTGAACACCTGGTGATACTCATCTGACTGAAGACTTGTGACATATATCCAAATGACTAGCGATATCACAAGCGATATAAGCAGCCAGAATATATTGCTGTCAGTTATTCTTTTCTTCGATATGTTCTTCTTCATCTTTATCTACCGTAAGAAGTTTTCTTATTGCCTTCCATATGCTCTTGTCCGCCTCGGCTTCATCAAGGACAAGTTCACTGTGCAGTATCTTATCAAAAGTGGATGAATTGAGATGCCGCTTGAGCATTCCGTCTATCGCTACAGATATCGCACCTGTCTCTTCTGATACAATAACAACCAGTGCATCTGATTGCTCACTCATACCTATACCGGCCCTGTGCCGCATACCGAGGTCCTTACTGAGATTCGTACTCTTGGTAAGCGGAAGCACACAACCCGCAGCTGCTATCCTCCCGTCTCGGATGATGACAGCGCCGTCATGCAGAGGAGCCTTGTTGAAAAAGATATTTTTCAGCAGTTCTGCATTTACATCAGAATTAATCACCGTGCCTGAAGCAATAATGTCGTCAAGCTTTACTTTTCTTTCGAAGATTATCAGAGCTCCTGTCTTTGAATCAGAAAGATCGTTACAGGAAATTATTGTCTGCATTATCACCGATTCCATCTCAGAAGAAGATGCCACTCTGCCCTGAGATAGCGATCTGCCCATTCTTTCAAGAAACTTACGAAGTTCCGGCTGAAAGATGATCAGAAGTGCGATCGCACCTATCTCAACAGCTCTCCGCATAATATAATTGATCATTGTAAGCTTGGCCATACCTGATATCCACAGCGCCACAAGAAAAATGATCAGTCCTCTGGCAATGTTGAAGGTATTGGTCCTTCTTACAAGTATAATGACTCTGTATATCAGATATGCAACGATCAGGATATCCAATATATCCGCAATCCCGATATTTGACATATAGTTCAACCCGCGTTCAGCCACGGTTCTGAATATATCCATAATCTACTCTTCCCGTTTAAGTGCACACAATTTAACAATTTATTATATCGCCATTATTTCAAAAAGGCAATTATGTAATCTTAATATTTAAAGCAATTTAATTAATTTTTCCACTTATCAGACATCATTAAAAAGTGACAGGCCGAACGCCTGTCACTCTTTTATTCAATCATTATTCAAGCAGGACCACCGCATGTGCCGCTATTCCTTTTCCCTCACCGGTAAAACCGAGACCTTCTTCAGTAGTAGCCTTAACGCTGATGCATTCGATTGGAATCTGAAGCGCTTCAGCAATATTTCCACGCATCTGTTCTATATAAGGAGCAAGCTTGGGTTTCTGAGCTATCACTGTGCAGTCAGCGTTAGATATTTTATAACCGAGCTCAGTGATGATTCTAACAACTTTTTTCAAAAGTTCAATGCTGTCGGCTCCAAGGAAGCGGTCGTCATTATCAGGAAAAAGCTTTCCTATATCACCTTTCGCCGCAGCTCCAAGCAACGCATCCATTAGTGCATGGATAAGTACATCGGCGTCAGAATGACCGTCCAGACCTTTTTCATATGGTATATCTACTCCACCGAGTATCAGTCTTCGTCCCTCAGTCAGCCGGTGTACGTCATATCCGTGACCTATCCTCATGATTCACCGCGACTTTTCAATATGGCAGCGCCTTTAATAAGATCATCAGGTACGGTGAGCTTGATATTATCAGGATCTCCGGATACCGTATGAACCTTTACTCCCATCATTTTCGCTGCGGAACTGTCGTCCGTGAGGGAAAGCTCATGAGTCACAGCATAGGACAGCGCGCCTTTTATAATATCAGCATCAAATATCTGGGGCGTCTGTATCTGAACGGCATAATTGCGATCCGTATCTCCCGTGATAACACCTTCGTCATCAACTATTCTTATTGTATCTGCGCATCTAACAGCAGGGACGGCAGCCATAAACTGATCTGCACAGGATACCAGACTGCTAATAAGCTCCTTCGTGATAAAAGGTCTCGCAGCATCATGTATGGCAATCAGTTTCGTTTTTGGCCCGACCTCGGAAACTCCGGCAAGAGCCGATTCAGTTCTGGTCGCGCCTCCGGATACTACTTTGCTTACTTTCGTAAAACCATTGCTGCTGCACAGATCCGAAACTTCGGAAAGCTTTTCCGTTCTGGTCACTATAACTATCTCATCTACGCATTCAGAGTCCTGAAACGGTTTTAAAGTTCTTGCAAGCACAGGAACTCCGGCAAGGTCAAGGAAAACCTTGTCCGCTCCCATACGTTCTCCGGAACCCGCTGCTACTATTACAACGGAGCAATGCGGATCGCTCTTTTTCTTTGAAAAAAGATCTTTAAGGTTCATTATTCAGCACTCATCCTTTCAGCTGTCTCTTGCGATAGAAGTTCATCATCCCATCCTGCATATCATCAAGGTGCATAAGCATTTTTCCCGCTCCGTATACCGCACATGATACAGCGTCGTCCGCAACTACAGTCCTGATACCGGTACTGCGCTCAATAAGCCTGTCCATACCGTAGATCAGGCTTCCTCCACCTGACATGAGAATTCCGTTTTTGTCAAGGTCGCCTACAAGCTGAGGAGGTGTTCTTTCGAGGACGATATGTATCGTTTCAAGAATTCGGTTCATAGGTTCCACAAAGGCTTCGATCAGCTCATTCGAACCTATTTCTATAGTCTTGGGAAGGCCGTTTGCAAGGTTTCTTCCCTTCACTTCCTCTGTTCCCACTTCAGGTCTTTGTATAACGCAGCCTATACTGCGCTTTATTTCCTCTGCAGTACCCATACCGATGAGCATATTGTGTTTGCGGCGGACATACTTAACAATCGCTTCATCAAAGCTTGAACCTGCGACATCTATGGATTCGCATTCCACCACTCCGCCTGCAGATATCACTGCGATCTCAGTGTTTCCTCCACCAATGTCAATAACCATATGTCCGTCAGGCTTGGAAATATCTACACCTGCGCCGAGAGCAACAGCTACAGTCGTCTCTATGAGATAAACCTTTCTCGCTCCCGCTTCGATCGCAGAGTCAATTACTGCGCGCTCCTCAACTCCTGATATACAGCTTGGGACACAAGCAAGTACACATGGCTTGAAAAGGCTGAATGAAGTAACTCTGCTGACAAGTTCCTTCAGCATATGCGCCGCTATTTCATAATCCGAGATAACACCGGTACTGACAGGGTGGATAGCAACTATGTTTGCAGGTGTTCTGCCAAGAAGCTTCTGTGCATCCTGACCGATTTTCAGGATCTTACCTGAAAACTTATCAACAGCAACAACTGAAGGTTCCCTGGAAACAACACCTTTCCCCTGCTCAAAAAGCATAGTGGTGGAGGTTCCCATATCTATAGCGATATCTCTTTCAAATATAAGCATAAATAACCTCAAATAAAATCATTCTGCGGCTTTTGCAAGTGTTGCCGCTGTAACGGAGAGCGCGCCAGCTTCTTTAAGCACCTTGCAGCATTCCGATAATGTTGATCCGGTGGTAACTATATCATCGACAACAAGGATCCTTTTATCCTTTACATCTGCGCCATCACACAGTGACCATGCGCCTTTGATGTTTGTTTTACGTTCTTTTCTATCCCTTGTCAGGGACTGGGCTTTTGTCTCTTTATTCTTATACAAAATCCGTTTGCCGTCAAGTCCCAATAAAACAGAAGTACCTTCTGCAATAAGTTCTGCCTGGTCATATCCTCTCCTGCGTTTTCTTTTTCTGCTGATAGGAACCCATGTAAGAAGATCAAAATCGCTTTCAATATCTCTTATGCCTTCCGCAAGAAGCATTGAGTATGTTTCGGCATATGATACTGCTCCGTAAAACTTGTATCTGAGAAAAGAATCCCTAACCATACTGTCATAACGCAGTGAGGAGAAACACGATATGCCGTCCTCCAGCCTGGTTATACGGCTGTTACCGCACAGTCTCGGAAGCCTTTTATTACACTCCGTACAGATACCTTTACATTCAGCATCGATGATCTTTCTGCAGAAGACGCATTTAGGCGGATAAATCAGATCGAGGATAAAGTATAAAAGTTTTTTCATCCGGCTGCTCTGACTAGTCGCGTCTTTAATGCGTTATATCTTTTCGTCTGCCTGTAGCTGTCTATCATCCTGTACGCTACATTATCATCCCCTACCAAGATCAGAAGCCGTCGAGCTCTGGATACAGCAGTATAGAGCACATCACGGGTAAGCAGAAGAGATGAGTTCGCGCTCAAAGCGAGTATAACAGCTTCAAATTCGCTTCCCTGAGACTTATGGACGGTCATTGCCCATGCATGCTCTATTTCGATAAGAGATTCATAGCCATATTTGACTATTTTACCGTCAAAATCGATACATATATAATCCAGATCTGTATTTATCTCGGTTATCGTGCCTGTATCACCGTTATAGATACCGTTACCGAAAAGCAATCCGGCCTTGTCAGACCAGATGATATCATAATCGTTCCGTATCTGCATCACCCTGTCAGACTCTCTGAATATATTGTCTCCGAATACAATTTCCTTTTTATCAGGCCCAGCAGGATTCAGCCTTTCCTGCAGCTTTCTGTTGATATTGATCGTTCCCAGTTCTCCTTTTCTTGTTGGAGAAAGAACCTGAATATCCGCCGTATTGATACCCATATTATTCGGAAGCCTGTCGCAGAACAGATCACATATTGTGTTAAGCGCCAGTGAGGGCTGGGATCTTTTGAGTCTGAAGAAGTCCCCGGTATTTGCAGACAGATCAGGGTACTCTCCTTTGTTGATAAGATGGGCATTCTCAACAATTCGGCTGCCGTCACCCTGTCTGAAGATAGTATTGAGCTTGATCGTTTGAACAATGCCGCTTGCAATGACTGATGCAAAAACATTACCCGGGCCGACAGAAGGAAGCTGGTCTGCATCTCCGACAAGAACAAGTTTTGCATCACGAGGCAGCGCTCGAACCAGTGCATCCATAAGCATTATATCTACCATTGAGCATTCGTCCAGTATAAGTGCGTCACAGATGAGCTGATCATCCTCGTTTTTATCGAAGATAACCGTTTCATCATCCTCGGCTATCTTCGCACCAAGCAGCCTGTGAACTGTATACGCGTCATATCCCGTGACCTCTGTCATACGTTTCGCCGCTTTTCCGGTCGGGGCGCAAAGCAGCGTGTGGAGCCCCAAAGTATTGAAAAGCTTCAGAACTGCTTTTATCGTGGTAGTCTTTCCTGTACCGGGTCCGCCAGTTATAACCACAACATTGTTATCCGTAACCGCTTTAAGTGTAGATATCTGCTCCGGAGAATAGTTTACATGCTCAGCTGATTCTATATCACTGATGATACTTTCTGTATCCGCAAAAAGCCTTGTTTTTGCTCCTGCTCTGCCGGCGAGGTCAGCTGCAACATTGGATTCAGCCATATATATTGCCGGGAGGTAACAGGCTCTGCAACCTGCGATTTCTTCAGTTATTACATCTCCGGTTTCGACCAGATCATCTATTCCTTTTTTAACATCATCAATTTCAACGCCTATCATTTCTGCAGTAGCGCCAGCAAGCTTATCATACGGTATGAAGCAATGGCCGTTACTTAAATTGTGATTTAGTTCGAATACAACGGCAGCCTTAATGCGCTCCTGAGAGTATCCGTCCATTCCGGTCTCAAGTGCAAAGCGGTCAGCTTCCGAAAATTTGCCTCCGATAAGTGCGGAAGCAATTATATACGGATTCTCTCTGATCACTTCAAGAGAACGTTCTCCATAATAGTGGTAAATACGCATCGCCAGGACAGGGCGCAGATTAAAGTTGCATATATACGCCATCAGTTCCTGGATCCCGGAATGCCTGAGAAACTCTTCATTGAGTTTCTTAGCCTTTGGGTAGTTTATTCCTTTTATTTCCGCAAGGCTTTCAGGATCATCGGCAATTACGGAAAGCGCTCTTCTTCCGAAACGGTTTACTATCAAGGTGGCAGTCGCAGGTCCTATTCCTTTGAAAACGCCGCTTGAAAGGAAACGGAAAATCGCGTTTTCATTATACGGCATTTCCTGCTGGTAGAACGAAACCTTGAACTGTCTTCCGTGATTTATATCATTCACCCAGTCACCGAAAGCAGTGATCAGTTCTCCCGGGAAGACATACGGAATGCAGCCTACCAGGGTTGTCTGAGAAGTATCATCGAGACGAACCTTCAATACAGCATAACCATTCTCATCATTCCGGAACACTACTGCCTCGATCTCACCGCTGATTACTGAAAGCTCTCGTTCCGTATCGATTTCACTCATCTCTCCAGCACCTTCTTTAAATATTGCCCGGTATAGCTTTCATCACATTGGGTACACTCCTCGGGTGTACCGGCGAATACAACGCTTCCACCCCGGTCACCGCCTTCGGGTCCGAGATCGATTATATGATCTGCCACTTTGATAACATCAAGATTATGCTCTATCACAATCACGCTGTTATTACTGTTAACGAGCCTGTCGAGTATGCTTACCAGCCTGTTTACATCGTCACTGTGAAGACCGGTTGTAGGTTCATCCAGAATATATACCGTTGATCCTGTGTCAGGTTTCGATAGTTCGGTGGCAAGCTTGACCCTTTGTGCTTCCCCACCGGAGAGTGTAGTACTGGACTGTCCGAGCTTGATATATCCCAGGCCGACATCATAGAGCGTCTGCAGTTTCTGGAGGATCCTCTTATGGTTTGCGAAGAAAACGCATGCTTCAGAAACTGTCATATCGAGGATCTCGGAAATGTTTTTGTTCTTATACTTCACTTCCAGGGTCTCGCGGTTATACCTTCTGCCGTGGCAAACATCACATGGGACAAACACATCCGGAAGGAAATTCATCTCTATCTTAACAAGGCCGTCACCCTTACAAGCTTCGCATCTACCTCCAGCAACATTGAATGAAAACCTGCCTGACCCGAATCCACGCATCCTGGCATCGTTTGTGGAAGCAAACAGCTCTCTGATATCGCTGAAAACCCCGGTATATGTTGCAGGATTAGACCTTGGTGTCCTTCCTATTGGGCTCTGGTCGAGAACTATGACTTTGTCAACATATTCAAGCCCTTCAATACTGCGGTATTTTCCCGGATTTATCTTTGCATGGTTCTTTTTATTAGCAAGTATCTTATAGAGTATCTCGTTTACAAGCGATGATTTTCCGCTGCCGGATACTCCGGTCACGCAAACGAGTTTCCCAAGAGGAAATTCTACATCGATATTTTTCAAGTTGTTCTCAGCAGCGCCATAAATAATTATTGATCTTCCACTGCCTTTCCTTCTTTTGTCAGGCACAGGTATGGAGAGGTCACCCCTGAGGTATTTACCGGTAACGGATCTTTCACAGGCTTTTATCTCATCAGGGGTTCCTGCACAGACGACATATCCTCCCTCACTGCCGGCTCCCGGTCCCATGTCCACTATATAATCCGCCTCGAGCATCGTTTCCTCGTCATGCTCGACGATAATCAACGAATTACCCTGATCTCTCAGGTTTTTTAGCGTTATTAGAAGCTTTCTGTTGTCTACCTGGTGCAAACCTATACTTGGCTCATCCAGTATATACAGAACTCCGGTAAGACCGGAACCGATCTGTGTGGCTAGTCTTATACGCTGACTCTCCCCTCCCGAAAGAGTTGCCGCAGCGCGTGAAAGACTTAGATACCCAAGACCGACATTTTTAAGGAAAAGAAGCCTGTCCTTGATCTCTCTGATTATCCTGTCCGCTATCAGCCTGTCCTTTTCAGATATTTCGGCACTGCTTATGAAATCATACGATTCCGTTACAGGCATATCTACAAACTCTGCTATGCTTTTTCCGAAAACAGTAACAGCAAGTGCCGTATCTTTCAGTCTTCTCCCTTTGCATACTGGACACGCGCTTTCTGACATGCATTCCTCTATCTCCGCACGTACGCTCTGGCTCTGAGTCTCTGAATATCTTCTGCTGAGATTATTTACTATCCCTTCGAACTCTCTGTTTATCACACCGAATCCGTCAGCTGTTTCATACTTCAGTTTTAGTTTCTCTCCGCCAGTGCCATAAAGAATTGCATGGATTGCTTCTTCGGGTATGTCTTTTACAGGATCGCTCAGCTTGAAGTGATATTTTTTTGCAAGAGCATCAAAATACATTTTGGAGATGGAGTTGCTCTTTATGTTTCCCCAGCCAGAGGCAACAAGCGCACCTTCATTCAGGCTGAGTTCCTTGTTCGGGATTATCAGGTCAGGGTTTATAAGCAACTGAACACCGAGTCCTGAGCAGGTGGGACATGCACCCGCGGGATTATTGAACGAAAACATAGCTGGAGTTATCTCTTCAAGAGAAACACCGCAATCCACGCAAGCAAAGTTCTGTGAGAATATCAGATTCTCACCGTTTTCCGGCAGATCTATATAAACTATGCCTTCTGCAAGATTAAGCGCCGTCTCAACTGAATCAGTCAGTCGTCTGTTTATACCCTCTTTTATAACAAGTCTGTCAACAATAATGCTGATGTCATGCCTCTTATTCTTATCAAGCGTTATGTCTTCATTTATATCATAAGCCGATCCGTCCACCCTCAGCCTGACATATCCGGACTTTCTCGCATCCTCTATTACCTGCCTGTGTTCACCCTTTTTTGCTTTTATTACCGGAGCCAGCACCTGGATCTTTGTACCGGCATCAAGAGTAAGTATCCTGTCCACTATTTGATCGACAGTCTGTCTCTTTATCTCTTTACCGCATTTAGGGCAGTGTGGAACACCTATCCTCGCCCAAAGCAGTCTAAGATAGTCATATATCTCTGTTACAGTGCCCACAGTTGAACGCGGATTGGCAGATGTGGTCTTCTGGTCGATGGATACAGCCGGCGACAGACCTTCTATATAATCAACGTCGGGTTTCTTCATCTGTCCGATGAACATCCTTGCATATGCACTGAGACTTTCAACATACCGTCTTCTTCCTTCGGCATAGATAGTATCGAAAGCAAGGCTGGACTTGCCACTGCCAGAAAGACCGGTTATAACGACAAGGCTGTCCCTTGGTATCTCAAGATCTATGTTTTTCAGGTTGTTTTCCCTTGCGCCTTTGATCTGTATCTTCTTAATCATTGAATTCTCCGGATATTATTCTATAATGCAAAAATTTGACTATTTATTATACTAAATCCATGATTATAATTCAATAAACACAATCATTTAAAATATAAACAAAAAACGCAGTCCTTTTAAAGGACTGCGTTGGAGCTGGAGGCCGGACTCGAACCGGCGACCTACGCATTACGAGTGCGTCGCTCTACCGACTGAGCTACACCAGCATGCCGACGATTATTAAATTTAACATAGTAGACTTAATAAGTCAACTCATTTTAAATGATTGACATAACAAAGCAGGATAATAACATATCAAAAAGTTATCGACACTTTCAACATTTTTTCAACATTAAGAATTCTATTGTAGGAAGCCGCATTTCATCTTTCTGCATATGACAGTAAAAAGTCTGAATCGTATTCTGTTTACGAAAAAGTAACACGATTTTGTTTACATAATTGATAAGCCTTACAGATATCCTGCATCACAGAATGAAAAATAATCATTACCTGATACGATTATATGATCGACAAGCGGAATATCCACCAGTTTTAAAGAATCGCGGATCCTAGTTGTAGTTTCTCTGTCTTCCCTGCTGGGACTCGTATCTCCGTCCGGGTGATTGTGAGCAAGAATAACGGAACTCGCTTTGTTTTTCAAAGCTGTTTCAACAATAAGTCTGATGTTCAGATCAACAGAATTCACCACGCCGCTGCTGATATCGGTACAGGCTTTCACTTTCTTTGCAGAGTCCAGGCTCAGCATGATCACCTTTTCACTTTCCTCGAACATGAAGCGTGGTATAAGGAATCCTGATGCAAGTGATGAATCTGTGATGCCTTTGCCTTTCGATGTTTCCGTTATCCTGGCAAGTCTGCATATATCAGGCACGAGTTTGATCAGTATCGCGCTTGAATCTGATATGCCTGGTACATCCTTAAGTTCTTCCACAGAAGCGCTGAACACAGCCTGAAGGCTGCCGAACCAGTTTAAAAGTTCGTGCGCCAGCGGATTTGTGTCTTTTCGCGGCAAAGCATAAAAGAGCAGCAATTCAAGAGCGTTTATGTCATTAAAACCCTTCAGCCCGTTCTCCTTATACCGTTCTCTCAGTCTTTCTCTGTGTCCGTCATGTATACCCATTGTTAACCTCAAATGTCCATATTGGCATATGCGTTCAGATCTGTTCCTGCAGTATTCCCGGCCATATATTCATAAAAAGCCTGTGAGCCTATCATTGCTCCATTATCTCCGCAGAGTTTCAGCGGCGGGATATAGAGAGTCAGATCTCTGCTTTCACATGCCTCTTTGAAGTCAGCTCTGATACGCTTGTTAGCAGCGACACCACCGGCTACAACAACTTTTTTAAAACCGAATCTTTCTGCCGCATGAACAGTTCTCGGAACCAGGCTGTCACTCACCGCTTTGGTGAAAGACGCTGCGAGAGATGCCCTATCGATATTTTTGCCTGTCTGTTCACAGTTATGCACCAGATTTATCACAGCTGTCTTCAAGCCTGAAAAACTCATATCGAACTCGTTATCCGCTACATGAGCTATAGGAAAGACATATTTACTGTCATCCCCTCCCTGAGAGAGTTGCTCTACCGGTCGGCCTCCGGGGTAAGGCAGGCCAAGAACCCTTGCAGTCTTATCAAAACATTCACCTGCAGCGTCGTCTTTCGTACTTCCAATGATCTTCATATCGGTATACCCATCTACACGAATAAGCATTGTGTTACCGCCGGAGATGGCAAGGCAGAGAAAAGGCGGCTCAAGCTCGGGGTACGCAAGGTAATTTGCTGCTATATGCCCTCTGATATGATGTACGGGAATCAGCGGGACTCCAAGCTCAAGTGCGCATGACTTTGCAAAATTTACCCCTACAAGCAATGCACCAATGAGTCCCGGAGCGTAGGTGACAGCCACAGCATCTATATCGCGTTTTTCGATTCCCGCTTCAGATACAGCCTTCCCAGCCAGATATGCAATGGCTTCCACATGACATCTGGAGGCTATCTCAGGCACAACTCCGCCATATATAGCATGCAGGTCAGCCTGCGATGCGATACAGTCCGACAGTATACTTCTCCCGTCTTCAACCAGGGCTACGGCCGTTTCGTCACAGGATGATTCTATAGCTAGTATTTTCAATTTTTTCCCTCACTTAAGTATTTTGTCATTATCACCGCATTTTCATGCGGAGCCTGATAATAGTTTTTCCTCAGACCAACTTCTTCAAATCCGTGTTTCTTATACAGAGATTTTGCAGGCAGATTGCTTTCCCTGACTTCAAGCGTGACGAATGCAAGTTCAAGTGTATCTGATATCTCCAGCAGTTTCAATATCAGCGCATCAGCCAGATGATTTCTTCTGGAAGCAGCCGTAACAGCAACATTAGTGATATATCCCTCATCAAGCACATAATACATTCCGGCATATCCCAGGATTTCACCGGAATCGTTCCTGACACACAGGATAAGGTATTTTTCATCATCGATCTGCGCAGCGACCTGCTCCGCAGTGAGAGGCAGTGAGAAACACTCCTGCTCAATCGCCGAAATCAAAGCGGCATCCGCAGTTTCGGCCTTCGAAACCAAGTACTCGGCCATCTGCAGCTCTCCTGTCAGTGCGCCTGGGCCCATGAATACCCGGAGCCTACTTCAACCAGCAGCGGCACTGACAGAGAAGCAGCATTTTCCATTTCATGCTTCAGTATCTCAGACACTGTATCTTTTTCATATTCCGGGCATTCGGCAATTAATTCATCATGGACCTGAAGCACCAGCCTTGCTTTCAAACCGTTTTCTGCGAAGCGGTCTCTAACATGTATCATTGCTATCTTTATAATATCCGCTGCGCTTCCCTGCACAGGCATGTTTCTTGCTACTCGCTCTCCGAAACTGCGTATATTGAAATTATTGTTTTTAAGTTCCGGCATGTTGCGTCGCCTGCCGAACATGGTCGTTACATATCCGTCTGCTTTAGCGTCTTCTATAGTCTTCTCCATGTACTTCGCAATACCGCTGTATGTGGCATAATATGAATCCATGTAGCTTTTGGCTTCTGCCACACTTACATTTATATCCTGTGAAAGCGCAAACGCAGATATTCCGTATACTATTCCGAAGTTTACGGCTTTGGCCTTCGATCTGAGATCCGGAGTTACCTCCTCAAGCGGCAGTCCGAAAACCTTTGCAGCAGTAACAGCATGAAAATCCATTCCGCTGTTGAACGCATCTATCATATTTCTGTCGTTCGCAAGATGCGCAAGTATACGCAGTTCTATCTGACTGTAGTCCGCATCAACCAGAACATTTCCCTTCTCCGGAATGAACATTCCCCGTATCTGCGCGCCAAGCTGTTTTCTAACCGGAATATTCTGGAGGTTCGGCTCCGTGGATGAGAGCCTCCCCGTTGCGGTGACAGTCATCTGAAAGTTTGTATGAATCCTTTCATTATCATCTATATAATTTGCAAGTCCATCAGCGTAAGTCGATTTGAGTTTGCTTAGCATTCTGAACTCAAGGATCTCCTTAACCACCGGATGCTTGTCCTGCAGTTTCTCCAGAATATCGGCATTTGTGCTCCATCCGGTCTTCGTCTTCTTACCGTATGGCAGCATCAGCTCATCGAAAAGAAAAACACCAAGCTGTTTCGGTGAATTAATATTGAATTCATGACCTGCAGTCTCCCAGATCTTCTTCTGAGTGGAGTCAATTCCTTCATTAAGACTCTCTCCGAAGCTCTTAAGCGCATCTCTGTCTATCTTAAAACCGAGCTCCTCCATTTCGGCAAGGACATTACATAAAGGAAGTTCGATATTGGAGAGCAGATCTGTCATACTGAGATCTGAAATCTTTTTTTCAAGCACAGCAGCAAGATCTGTAAAGGATGAAATACCACTGTGCTCTCTTCCGAGATACTGTGGAGTGATATATTCAAGAGAATAATTGCTCTGCACGGAATCGAGCAGGTATGCAGCAAGTGCTGTGTCAAGAACAAAGTTTTCCGCCCTGACACTCTTGCGGTGAAGTCCTGTTATCAGGTCTTTCACATTATGAGAGACTTTTTTGACTTTATCTGAGAAAATAAAACCGGCTACTGAGTCCTCACCGTCATCAGTTTCAAAGCTGTAGGCTTTCCCGTTGATACTCATATCGAATCGTGACAAATCTGCTGCAGATGGTAAGATAAAGCATCTTTCTCCCCGGCAAAGGCTATCCTTCACATGATCCCATTCAATTCCTGATGATTCAAGTGCTTCAGGCATATCCTCAATGCTGATCTGTTCTTTATTCTCAGTAGTTTTTTCCGCTTTCGGTTCAAGGCCGTATTTTGTAATGAATCTGTTGAATCCCAGTCTCTTGAAGAGACCGTAAAGATCATCACTGAACGCTAGAACCGGATTGTCTTCCGCGTATGAAAGTTCTACCGGAACAGATTTCACAATTGTCGCCAGGAAATAGGACATCCTTGCAGATTTTTCACCATCAGTCAGCTTTTTTCGCAGTGAATCCTTTATCTCCAGTTTATCGATATTATCATAGACCTCATCAATAGACCCATGATCCCGTATCAGCTGCATCGCTGTCTTTTCTCCTACTCCAGGGACTCCCGGGATATTATCAGAAGAATCACCCATCAGCGCCTTCAGATCAACAAGATGAGGCGGAGTAAAACCATATTCCTGCGTAAAGACTTCAGGATCATATATTATGGTCTCTGTGCTGCCCATCCTTGTTTTTATCAGGCACACAGATGTATTGTCCGTTATAAGCTGAAGACTGTCTTTATCACCTGTGACAAGGATACAAGGGACAGCTTCCGCGTCACATTTAGCTGAAATACTGCCTAAGATATCATCTGCCTCGAAACCGGGAAACTCAAGATGCTCTATCCCCATCTTATCAAGAATCTCCTTGAGCAACGGCATCTGAGCTGCCAGTTCGTCCGGCATTCCCTTCCGTTTTGCCTTGTACCCATCGAATTCCAAGTGTCTGAAAGTAGGCTGCTTTACGTCAAAGGCTGCAACTATCTTATCCGGAGAGTGATCATCTATGAGTTTTGAGAGTATATTGAGAAAGCCGAACAGGGCATTTGTGGGAGTTCCGTCTGGAGCCTTAAGGTCTCTTACTCCGTAAAAGGCTCTGTTTATTATACTGTTGCCGTCCAATACCATTACTTTCATTTAAACACCTCATTTGCTTCCTCTAAGCATAACTATCTCATCTCTCAACTGTGCCGCTATCTCGAATTCCAGCATCTTTGCAGCTTTCTTCATCTTATCTTCAAGCTCGGCAATCAGAGCGTTCTTCTCCTTTTCAGTCAGTTTCACCCCTGTTCTGCCGGAAACGGAGACAACCGGCGAAGATATTTCAACTATATCATGAATATCCTTCTTAACTGTCTCAGGGATAATCCCATGCTCTTTATTATACTTCTTCTGGATCTCTCTTCTTCTTTCGGTCTCTTCTATGCATCTGCGCATTGAATCTGTTATCACATCTGCATACATTATCACCCTGCTGTCAGCGTTTCTTGCGGCACGGCCAACAGTCTGTATCAGACTGGTCTCGCTTCTCAGGAAGCCTTCCTTATCTGCATCAAGTATAGCAACAAGACCCACCTCAGGCAGATCCAAACCCTCTCTCAACAGGTTTATTCCGATAAGAACATCAAACTCACCGGCTCTCAGATCACGAATGATCTCCATACGCTCGATCGCGCCGATATCATGATGCATATATCTGCACCTGATACCTGCATTGAGAAGATAATCCGTTAGATCTTCAGCCATCTTTTTCGTAAGTGTTGTAACGAGGGTCCTGTTTCCAGCAGCGGTGGTATCACTTATCTCAGCAATCAGATCATCGATCTCACCTTCGATCGGACGTACGAATATTTCCGGATCGAGAAGGCCTGTAGGCCTAATAATCTGCTCAGCAAAATTTCCCGCCCTTTCAATCTCATATTTTGCCGGGGTAGCCGATACATATACTATCTGATGAGTTCTGCTCTGAAATTCTTCAAATGTCAGTGGTCTGTTGTCAAATGCTGAAGGAAGCCGGAACCCGAATCTGACCAGAGATTCTTTTCTCGCTCTGTCTCCTCTGTACATTGCTCTTACCTGCGGAACTGTAACATGGCTCTCATCTATAAATAAGATGAAATCATCCGGGAAGTAATCAAGAAGTGTTTTCGGGGGTGTTCCAGGAGCTCTGTTTGATATTATTCTTGAGTAGTTCTCTATGCCGGAACAGTAGCCAAGCTCCATGATCATCTCAATGTCATAATCAGTCCTCTGTTTGATTCGCTGCGCTTCTATCAGCATTCCGTTATCTTCAAAATACCTGACTCGTTCTTCGCATTCTGCCCTGATCTTCTCAATCGCCGCATCCATTTTTGCTTTTGTGGTAACATAATGGCTTGCAGGATAAATAGCCGCATGTGAAAGCCTTCTCATCGGAACTCCCGTGACAGCGTTTATCTCGGTTATGCAGTCAATCTCATCCCCGAAATATTCAACACGCACTGCCTTATCCCTGGAATATGCAGGATAAATGTCAACGCAGTCGCCCCTGACTCTGAAGGTATTTCGTTCAAATACTATGTCATTACGGGAATATCTTATATCAACGAGCCTTCTCAGCAGTTCGTCCATGCCGAACTTCTCTCCCGGTCTCAATGATACTACCAGCTGGAAATAATCGTCCGGATCACCAAGCCCGTATATGCAGGAAACAGATGATACCACAATAATATCTCTGCGTTCGAAAAGGCTCGAGGTTGCACTGTGTCTCAGCCGCTCGATCTCGTCGTTTATTGAACAGTCTTTCTCAATGTATGTGTCTGTATGAGGGATATAAGCCTCCGGCTGGTAGTAATCATAATATGAAACAAAGTATTCAACGGCGTTGTTGGGAAAGAAAGCCTTGAACTCGCTGCACAGCTGCGCGGCAAGAGTCTTATTGTGAGCAAGTACCAGCGTAGGCCTGTTGAGCGCGGCGATTACATTAGCCATTGTATACGTTTTACCAGAACCGGTCACTCCGAGAAGCACCTGCTCATCTATTCCTGCTTCAAGTCCCTCAATGAGGCTTTGAATAGCCTGAGGCTGATCTCCAGTTGGTTGAAACGGTGAAACGAGTTCGAACATATCAATTCTCCTTCTCAGTGGATTATATCACTGCCTGGGAAAACGGTAAAGGAAATAAAAAGTAGACAAACTAATAGTATTATGTGATAATATCACATAATTTCTGTTGACTGCAAAGGAACGTTTCATATGATAACTTCACCGGCTGCCGCATGGATCAACAGCTTTTTTGCAGGCTTTGATCTTGGGATAACCCAGACGATACACGATATCTTCTATCCGATAAAAGTTTTTTCCTCTCCGTTTTTCGATCTGATCTCCCTCATGGGCAAGGGAGGTATCTTCCTCATTTTTCTGTCAATTGCACTTATATGGTTCAAAAAATCAAGACGCATGGGAACAGCGATGCTAATCGCTGTAACTATAGGTTTTCTGATAACCAACTGCTGCCTTAAGCTATTAATCGCTCGTGCCCGGCCATATACCGATGAATCGAGTTTATATTATCAGATATGGCTTCTTGTAGGTCAGCGCACGGAAAGCGACAACAGTTTTCCTTCAGGACATACTACTGCCGCTTTTGCCACAATGACCGCCCTGTTCTTCACAGGCAACAGGAAGTACAGCTGGACTGCATTTATTTTTGCTTTTCTTATGGCGATTGCCAGGATTTATCTTGCAGTTCATTATCCATCTGACTGTCTTGCGGGAATGCTGGTAGGCTTTACCGCAGGCATTATTGCAACTCTTATAACTATGAAGCTTCCATATAAGTGGTTTACTCTGGATTTTGCTTCACTATTCCGCCGAAAGCAGTATTCCGGAGCGCATGAAAAAGGAGATGTATGATGCTCTTCAGCAGAAAAAATAAAGTATTTCGCTTCAAAGGTCCCGAAAAGCAGGTCGTAAATGACAAAGACCATACTGAAGATTTCAATAATGCCGAACAATTCGGCAGGGTAAGGCTTGGCAAACTATGCCTCTACTACCGCGATCTTGGTACAAAATACTTTGTTCCGTATGAATACATCCACAGAGCATTCACGCGGATAAGCGAATGCCCTGAAGACGAATTCAGCAACAATCATGAATACTACAGACTTATCCTTGTTCATAATGGAAAAGAATTTGCAAATCTGATTTTCAACGAAGAAAAGCCAATCGATCAGATTTATGAAAAATTGATGCATTTCAGACCGGATATTGCAATAGGTGTTGAGAAAAAGTAAAAATGACGGGAGCCATCCCGTCATTTTTTTATTTCTTCATCAGATACTATCACTGTTTTATAATTTTTGTATATAACTCTTCCCGGATAAGCTCCCGCCGGTTTGCTCACATTGCTCACCTGCGTATAATCCACCGCCTGTTTTTCGGATCCTGAAGCCTCAGAGTATTTCACAGCATATGCTGCGGCTGATATGATGCTTTCCTCAGATGGTTCAGATCCTGAAGCAGAGAGGATAACATGACTTCCATGGTAAGCCTTCACATGGAACCAGTAGTCAGTTCTTCTTGCCTGTCTGAAAGTGAGCGCATCATTCTGCAGATTGTTCCTGCCGACATAAATTTTTTCTCCGGCAAAAGTCTCAAAAATCAACGGTCCGGAAATTTTCGCACTGCGCTTTTCTGCTTTTGCATGCTCTCTTATGAACCCTGCACCGGTCAGTTCCGATTTGATTTCAGCTATGTCCGCCGCGCTCTCCGCCCTTCTTATCTCCTCGGAAACACTGTCCAGATACTCAAGCTCAAGTCTTTCTTTCTCCAGCATTTCCGAAATGATAACAGCGGCTTTTTTCTTTTTGTTGTATTCTTTAAACAGTGCCGATGCATTCTGCTGAGGTGTCTTTAACGGATCCAGTTCTATCTCGATTTCCCTCTGATCATCGGAGTAATAATCCGGGCACTTCAACAGGCTGTCTCCTTTTTTTATTCTGTATATATTAGCGATTATAAACTCCGCTGATTTTCTTATCTCATCAGCGTTTTCAGTCGACTTTAGCTGATCAGTCTGAGAAGAGAGTTTTTTTGATATTCTGTTTCTGATATTCCTTACCTGCTTAAGAAGTGCACCGCTGAGATTCTTTTTCCGCTCATCTGCTTCCCGCTCTGAATAAAACAATCTTATTGCCTCAGAAAAACTGTCAGACAGTATCTCTTCACAATTTTTTTCAAGATGACTCAACCTATATGAGGAAAGCTCTGAAAATCTTCCGTCTTTCACATAGATATACGGTAAAAATTCTCCGGTCTCGCACTGCTTTTTAAAAGCAGATATAACATCAGGCAGCTGATTGTACGAATAAGTAGCTCTGTACGCAAGTTCCCTGCAAAGCATAGGAGAAAAGCCCAGAAATTGCGAAAGTAGCCATTCACTTACTTGGATATCCGGATCTGCTTTTTCACACATCAGTATGATATCTTCTTCATCAGCTTTGAAAATATCTGTCTTCTCCTGTACCGGTGGTGGTGTATAAAATGCGCCTGGATTTATACATCTTGAGAAATCGTTTTTGTATCCGCTTCTTATAAGTGCATCTATTATCCTTTCATCCGCATCTAGAAGAATGAGGTTAGAACTGTTACCGAGCATCTCCACTACAATTCTGTAGTTTTCTGTATCACCCAGTGCATCTCTGCCGGTAAGTGCTATATCCAGTATTCTGTCATGTTCTGTCTGCCGGACGCCTGTGATCACTGCTCCGTTCAGATATTTTCTGAGAAGCATGCAGAACATTGGAGGCTCAGATGGGTTTTCAAAGTCGGACTCAGTGAAATAAATACGTGCATTCCCAGCTCCGGCTGAGATCAGCAATCTGCATCCACCTTCTTTTCCATAGAGCTGGAAAATGATCTTGTTCTTCTCGGGCATATGGATCTTTATAATCTTCTGACCGGTAAGCTCAAAGTTCAGTTCTCGTGCAAGAGCACTGATAAAGAAAGAGTCGAGTGCCATTTATTCACCAATACATAAATGAAACAGCTCTTCTATGCGCTTTTCATCTCCGTTTAGGTAAAGCCATCCGAAAAGAGTTTCAAGGCCTGTGGAATAGTGGTATTCCGCTATCGTTGAATTGTGCGGGACAGAATTTACTTTCGCGTTTCTTCCGCGCTTGAAGACACTGCGTTCCTGCTCGCTCAGTGCATCAATTATCCTTTCAGCAGCAGCCGCCTGAGCGGAAGCATTAACATATTCCACTGTTCGTGCATGTATATCAGAAACACGTCCCGGCTCTTTTTTGCAGAGCCAGGACCTGACAAGAAGTTCGTATACTGCATCACCAACGTGAGCAAGAGCCAGTGAACTTATTCTGTTGATATCCTCCGGTGCAGACACCGGTTTTTCTTTACTGATCAGCAAAGTCTTCTTCCGCCTGTTCCGAAATGATCTCAGCATTTCTTATCTCATCTTCTGAGGCAAAGCCGAGTTCGATCTTCATCTCCTGCCAGCGCGCACTATCAATTGTAAGTGCCCGTGGTTTAGCACCTTCATAAGGGCCAACTATTCCCAGCTCCTCCATCTGATCAACTATTCGTGCAGCTCTTGAATACCCGAGTTTAACTCTCCTCTGCAGCATCGATACAGAGCAGGATTTCATTTCAAGGACTGCTTCAACGGCCTTCGGAAGAAGCTCATCATAATCGCCGCTTCTGGCTGATTCAGGCTCGGATTTGCCGTGGTCGCCGCTGCTCTTATCTTCAGCCGCCTTCTCCATAAACTCTTTCAGTTCAGCAGAAGCCTCTGACGGAACAGCCTGTTCCTTGACAAAACGGATTACTTCCTCCCTTTCCTCATCAGAAACGAAAGCCCCCTGTATTCTAACGGGCTTACCGCTTCCAACCGGTGAAAACAGCATATCACCCATTCCTACAAGCTTTTCTGCTCCGGACTGGTCAAGTATAATGCGGCTTTCCATTGCTGAGGAGACAGCAAAAGCAATCCTTGACGGGATATTTGCCTTCATAAGTCCGGTAATTACATCGGCTGAAGGTCTCTGTGTTGCAATAATCAGGTGCATACCCGCAGCTCGACCCATCTGTGCAACACGGCATATACTCTCTTCAACTTCCTTTGATGCTGCAATCATAAGATCAGCCAGCTCATCTATAACGATCACGACCTGCGGAAGTTTTCCGTTCTCTTCAGTTACTCTGCTGTTATATGTTGCAAGATCTCTAACTCCCGCCTCTGAAAACAGCCTGTATCGCTTAAGCATCTCTACCACAGACCACTGCAGGGCACCGGCTGCTTTCTTGGGATCAGTAACCACAGGCACATACAGGTGCGGGATGCCGTTATAGATCCCAAGCTCAACCATTTTCGGATCGATCATTATCATCTTAACTTCATCCGGAGCAGCTTTGTAAAGCAGGCTCAGGATAAGTGAATTCATGCATACTGATTTTCCGGATCCGGTTGTGCCGGCAATAAGCATATGCGGCAGTTTGGAAATATTCCCAACTATGCAGTTGCCGCCGATATCCTTGCCTATTGCAAAGCTGAGCTTGGATTTCGCAGCAGTAAATGCATCGGACTCAATTATCTCACGAAGATATACAGTATTGACTATCCTGTTCGGAACTTCTATACCGACTGTCGATATTTTATCCGGGATAGGTGCAATACGAACGTTTATAACTCCGAGTGAAAGCGCAAGATCTCCTGAAAGATTCGTTACCCTTGAGAGTTTAACTCCCTGTTCAAGCTCTATATCAAACCTCGTAACAGTCGGCCCATGTATAATGTTGACAATATTTGCATTAATACCGAAGCTGTGCAGAGCGGATTCAAGTCTAGTGCGGTTGAGAAGGATCTCATCCTTTGCATCACTTCTGGATGAAAGCGGTGATCTTAGAAGATCGACCGGCGGATAACGATATTCCACGGTATCCTGTACGTTGTCTGACTTTTCGATCTCTTCCCTGATTTTCTCTGTTTCGGCCTCAAGTGCCTCTTTGCCAAGTTTCTTTATCTTTACTTCCGGTTTGGCCGCAATATCAGGCTGCGCAGGTTCAGGAGACTGCTCAGGTTCTGCCGCAACGCCCTTATCTCTGTCGATAACGCTTATCGGTACCCGTTTTGAGTTCTTCTGCCTTACAGTCGCAGGCTTGGCAGTTGCGGCAGCAGGCTTACGAAACAGTGCGTCATCCTCTATTACGGCGGAATGGTCTATTTTTTCACTGCCGAGCGGTATATCGAATGACTTCGGATCAGAAGCGGTAATATACACAGGTTCCTGGCGCTTATTGCTTTTCCTTTTTTCAGAAACAGTCACCGGAGCAATTGTTTCTTTAGGTGCTTCAGCGCGCATTGAGAGTTTTTCTTCTCTAGCGGTTTTATCCATTTTCTTTGAGATCCCGAAAGCAAGACTTCTCCATAAGAAGAAAACGAACAAAAGTATTAATATGGGGTAAGCAGCATATGAACTAAAGGCGTTCTTTAGTAGAATTGCCATGAGGCCAGATATTACTCCCCCGCATTTACCTTGCTGTCCTTGCAAAAACAATTCTGATAACACGTCACCACTAGAAAATGATACTTTTTCAGCGGGATAAACAGCAAGACTAATCATAGCTGATAAAAATATAGGTAGCATAAATGCGCAGAAAACTCTGAATCCTACAGGTCGGTCCTTATTAGTGCCTAGTATAGCAGCAACAAGAATGAATACAGGTGGCATAATCCAAAAGCCCCACCCTATAAGTCCTTTTGTTATATCACTATAATGTTTAATTACAGCTCCGTCTGTATTGAAATAGCTGACGACGGCCAAGATAAAAAGGAATACAAAAACAACAGCGCCGATAGACCTAGAAGGGAACCCTTTCGGGGGTTCGGGCGGCATAACTGGCGCTTGTGCTTTCTTTGGAGTTGTTGTTTTCCTTGAAGTTTTTTTCTTTGTTTTTGCAGAAGCTTTTGCCATATATTGACCTCAGAAAATAAATGTCAGGATGATGGTAAGCGCACCTATCAGCCAGCAGTAATATGCAACACCGCTGAAGTGCCTGTTTTTTACAAAACTCTTCATGAGCTCTAAAGATCCGAGACTTACTACCATGGCAACTACCATCCCTATCAGATAAGCGGGAAGATAGCTCCATTGTATGCCTTCCTTTACAGCGGCGATAAGGTTGATTATATTCACTCCGAAAAGAGCAGGAATAGAAAGCAGGAATGAGAACTTATATGCAAATTCCTTTTTCAGGCCAGTTGCCATGCCTGCGGTGATAGTAACGCCAGTTCTGGAAATAC
>JAEEGL013394260.1_pt1 | contig 37185 bp, 23 predicted proteins | sample 9134231 | NCBI WGS metagenome assembly JAEEGL01 (sample SAMN16246548, study PRJNA631951) | gut metagenome | biome: gut microbiome; feature: rumen; material: fiber-attached | host: Bos | place: Iran: Karaj | collected 2018-10 | reverse complement strand
TTTTGATTATATAATTTATATATTTAACATAATTTTAATTATTTATTTATTGTATTTTGGTTTTTTTAGTTAACTCTTAGAAAACTTTGAATTTTCCTTAAAATTTGATATTTAAGTTATCCAAAAATATTTATTGATATAAAAAAACAAAAAACTAACAACAACAAATACAATTTAAAAAAAATAAAGAGTAAAAAAAAATTTTTGATTTAATTGACAAAATAATGGGAGAGGAGAAATTTAAAGATGGAATATTTATTTTTTCTCAAAAAGTAAAGTTAAATTTGGAAGGTAATTTTTTTTATATCCAAATACAAATTGATGAAGGATTTATTGTTTTTTTTAATATTTGTTTTTTTAACTCTTTTTGAATAATATATTACCTTTCTGAAATATTTTTTTTATATACATTTATTTTTATTTATTGTTGTTTAACTTCTATTAAAGGAAAATTATTTTTTATACTATATTTAATAAATTAAGGTGTTCATTTTATTTAAATTGGATTTTGTAATGTGTATGCGATAATTTTTTGTTTATTAAATTCTTTAATTATTATTACTATTATTGTAATTAATAATTTTTTTCTTATCATTATTATTTTCTATTTTTTTGAATATAATTATTAATGATTATTCTTTGAATCTTGGAATAAATTTGTTAAAAATAGATTATTTTGATAAATTGATTTAAAATCAATTTTTAGATATGAAAAATGAAAGTATTTTTCATTAAAAATAATATTTAACTTTTTTATATTATTTATAAGATTTTATATTATTTTTAAATCAAAGTAAAATTGAATAGCCATTTAGACAAAATATATAGTAAAATAATCGAAAAATATAATTTTGAAAAAGAAAATATAATTGGGAAAGGTGGATTTGGAATTGTTTATAAAATAAAAAGAGGGAATAATTATTATGCAATGAAATTTATTTCATTGAATAAAAATAAAGATAAAGAAGCTTTAAATAAAACAAAAAAATTAGTTGAAGATGAATTAATAAGATCAAAATATTTAAACAGTGTTTATTTTATTAAAACAAAAAATATATTTAAAGATGAAACTGAAAATCTATTAATTTATTCGAGTGTGATGGATATTTCAAGATTTTCTGATTTAAAATACCTATTGTTTTCATTTTATCAAAATAATATTTTTAAATTAAATCATATAGAGTGTATTAAAAAATCTATGAATTTATTGTTAATTAAATATTTTACTATTCAAATTTTATATGCTTTATTAGTATTAAAAGAACATTATTTAGTTCATTGTGATATTAAACCAGAAAATTTTCTTTTTGGTTCTAATTTTTCTTTAAAATTATCAGATTTCTCTTTGTTAAAGGTTTTAAAAATAAATCAAGATTTAGAATTGACTTCAACAACTTGGATTATCAAAGCAAAAGAATATTTTGAAAATCATAAAAAAGTTAATTATAAAAATGCATATAAAGTAGATATTTATACAGCAGGATTAGTAATTTATAATTTAAGGTATAATCAAAATATTATAGATAAAAGTTATGAAGTTTTTTTTCATACTAAAGATATAGATGAACAAAAAAAAGATTTGATTGTTCAAAAAGATAAAGAAGCACAAGAAAAAATTAATAATGATAATTTAAATGATACAAATTTTAAACAATTATTAATTTCAATGATAGAACCTGAAATTTCTGATAGACCAAATATTGAAGAATTATTGACTAATAAATGGGTAAATAAAGATTTAGATATTATGAATAAGATTAAAAATATTAATGAAAGTGAAGAAATTAAATTGTTATTTGAATTTCAGAAATTTAATGAGAAAAAATATAAAAAAAGAAAAAGAAATAAGTTTATTTTTAGGAAACCACAAAAAAAAAAATGACATTATTTTAACAAATTTCAAATCAAATAAAAAGTTTATAAAATAATTTTTGTTTCAATCAATCATATAATTAATTTCAATTAAAAAAAAGTTAACAAAAAAAAAGAATATATTCAATTATATATTTTTAATTTATAAAAATATAATTAATCAATATTTTCCATTATAATTATTTTTGTATTTTCATTTTTTTCTTTTTTATTTTTAAACAAGTCTTTTTCAAATTGATAATTTTTTTTAATGTTTAATTGACTATGACTTTTATTTAAAGTTTGAATATTAATTGGTTTTTTATATTCAATATAATTTAATTCTTTTTTATTTATTACATCCTTAAAAAAATTAAGATATTCTTGATAAGGATCATTTTTATTTTCGACTTTAATTTTTTGTCCTATAACTCTATAACTAAAATCAATATCATTATTTTCAATTGTATATTTTAAATTTTTTCTTAATTTTTCTATCATTTTTTTTTCTAAATCATTTTCTTTAGTTTTTTTCTTTTCAAAATAATCTTTTTCTAATTGACTTTCATATATTTTTTTTTCTATTTCTTCTAATTCAATTTTTTCATTAAAATCATCTAATTTTTTTCTTAAATGTTTTTTATTGAAAAAAGTTCTATTTAAAGTTTTATTAAATTCTTCAATTCTTTTATTTGTTATTCCATCTCTTTTAGAATATAAATCTATATATAATTGAGGTTTTCTTTTAAGACTTTGAATTTCCATTAAATAATTTTTTGTATTTTTAATTATTTCATTTTCTTTTTTTTTTTCTAATTTTATTCTTTCATCTTCAAGTTCCCATTCTTTTTTCTTTTTTTCATATACTTTATTAAATTCTAATAAAAGACTAAATTTATCTTTTTTATTTGGAACATTTAAAATATTTTTTTCTATTTTTTTTTCTTTTTTTATATTTAAAGCTGATTTTGCTTTTTTTTTTTTAAAATTTGGACAATTTAATTTATTAAATAATAATTCAATATTATTAGTTTTTTTATCAATATTTTCTTCTATAAATTTAATTTTTTCTGCTTCATTTTTAACTAAATTTTTAGTATTATTATCAATTAATAAATCTATTTTTGAATTTGAATTATTATTTATTGTTAAGTTATCATTATTATTATTTTCAAAAAATAAACTCGATGTTGATAAAGAAGGAGTTAAATAATTTTTTACTTTAAAATAAGAATCTTTAGTTTTAAATAATTGATTTTTTGTTTCAAATTTATTGTTATTAAAAGATTTATTTGTTTGATTAAAATATTTATTATAAAATTTACAAGCACTTTTTCCTCTTTTAGTATATTTCATTAATAATTTAATATCAATTCCTTTTTCTTCTTTTTTTATTGGGTGAATATTTTTAATTTTTTTTTCACTAAAGGATAATAAATTTAAATTATATTTTGAAATAGAATTTATTTCTTTTAAAAGTTTTTGATTCATTGTTTTATTATCATTTATTTTTTCTAATACTTTTTTATAATCATCAATTGTGTTATTAAATAGTTTTGAATCTTCATCCATAATATTATCTAATAAATTTTGTGGAGATAATTCCTTATTTTCACTTAAATTATCATTTTCAAAATTTTCATTATTATTTTTTTTTTTTTTTACTTGGGAAAATGGTCTATAAAATTTTTCTTGATATGTTTTATTAAAATTCATTTTTTTTCTTAATTTTTCCTGTAATTCATCTCTTAATTTTTTTTCATTATTTGTTAAATCTTTTGTTTTTTCAATAATTTCTTTTCTGATTTTCATAATTTCATTATTTTCTTTTTTATTGAATTTTTTTAATAATTTTTTATTTTCATTATCAATTTCTTTACTTAGGAAATATTGGTCATTTAAAATATTATTTGATAACTGATTATATTTTGGTTTTTGTTTTAATAATAAATAATCTAAACTATTTCCACTTTTTATTCTTTTATATCTTAATTGACTTAATTCAACAAATTTATTTAAATTTTTTCTTGAATTTTCATCAAATTCTGAAAATATAGAATCAATTTTAATTCTTTCTTTAAATCTATCTGTATAAGAATTAAACTTATCAAATAAATTAATAATCAAATCATTAGGACTAGGTTCTTTTAAAGTCATTTTAAGTATTATATTCTTTTTTTATTTTATTTAATTTACAATTTATTTATTCATTAATTTATTTTATATATTTAATGGAAAAATAATTTATTTATTAATTAAAAAATAATATATAAAAATGTTTCCTGAAATTCAAGATCTAATAATTTGTACAATATGTAAAAAATATCTACAAAAACCATTTGAATGTACGAAATGTAGTACTTTATATTGCTCAAATTGTTTTGTTAAATGTTTGAATTGTGGTAATAAGGATATTAAAGTAAGTTTGGCAATTCAAGGGTTGCTAGACAAAAGAAATAGAACATGTGTTGATTGTGGGAAAGAATATAAAAATATAAATGAATTAAATTCCCATATTAATTCAGTTCATAAAGAATTATTTAAATGTTTAATATGTCAACACACTTTTAATTTAGAAAATCAATTCAAAGATCATATAAATAAAGCTCATTCAAAACTATTAATAGAAATCTTTAATCAAAATAGTTTATTTCATATGAACGAAAATGTTTTAAAAAGTTTAATTAATAATAAATATTCGGAAGTAAATTCGGAAAACGAAAAAGAAACTATATTAAATACTGTTAATAATCCATATATAAACAATAATTCAGTTATTGATAATGATAATAATGATAATAATGATAATAATGATAATAATGATTATAATGATAATAATGATTTTAATGATTATAATGATAATAATGATTTTGATGATAATAAAGAACAATTTCGTTTAACTTTACAACCCAATTCAAAGGATTTATCAGTTACTATTTTAGGAAATGAATCTTTTATAAATAAAGATATTTATTCAGAAAGAAGTAGAATAAGAGATGTGAGCTCAGAAGATAAATTAATAAAAAGAATAAATTTAAATCAATTAAATTCATGGAATTCAAAAATTGATATGGGAAATCCAATTCAAGTTGATGATTTAATTCATTGTGGAAAAAAAGTTTTAAAATGTTCATGTTGTCAAGATCTTAAATGTAGAAACGGGAATTGTTTTTGTCCAGATTGTATGAAAAAAAATAAATTTAATAAACTTCAAAAAAATCAATTATTTAATAAAGATAATAGAATTGCTGTAAAATATGGTGATCGTTATTATTGTGGTATAAATTTTATTTCAGAAGTATCGTCATATTATGAAACAATTAATACTCCTAATAAATGTTGGTATCCAAAAAATTGTTCTGCTTGTGAAGCTTTAAATAACAATTTATTTATGTATAAAGACATTTAATAATAATTATTTCTTTTTATTATTAAAGATATTTTGTTTCTCTAATGATTTATTGTTTATATTACAATAAATCAAATTAATCATAAAATTAAAAATTTTTGTTTTATAAAGGTTTTAAAATTTCTCATTCTTGTTTTTCTTTGATTGTAATTTCAAATAATTTTTTCCTATTTTTTAATATATAAATTAAAGCACTATTTTTCAGATATGAGCATTTAAAGTTTTTTTTTTCTTTTTAAATGATTATAATAATATAATTTAGCATTTCAATTTTCAATAAGAAATGAAACACATTTTTCCTTTGAATATTTCATTAAATCTTTTATCAATTATAATAAACATTAAGAAAAATCTATTCTTTTTTTATATTTATTTTTATCTATTAAAATTAAAACTCTTTTAACATTATTAAAAAAAAAGATTATAATTCATATTGACCTTTTTTTAATTTTATTATTTTATTTTTTTATTTATTTATTTTTAAAAATTTAATTAAATCTATTTATATATAAAATGACAGATGATTCAAATGATAATTCTGATTTGAAGAAAATATCTAATTTTAATTTTGATGAAAATATTTTTAATACAGAACCTTCAAATTCAAAGAAAAAAAAAGGTAAATTAAAGAAAAATAAAGGAATTGATTTTATGGATTATGCAAAAGATAAAGGAATAGAAATAAATTTACAATATGAAGAACCTAAACAATTAGAAATGCCAAAACCACAAAACAATTACAAAAAGGATTTTGAAAAACAAAAATATGAAAATAATCAAAAGAAAAAGCCATCAATTGATAAATTAAAAGAAAAAAAAGAAAATAAAATTGAAGAAAAAAAAGATAATGAATTTAAAGATGATTATTATAAAGAAAGAAAAGATAATTATAATCAAGATTATGAATTTTATGATAATTCATATAATAAATCAAATGATTATTACAATAATAATAATAGAAGATTTTTCAATAATTTCAATTATAAAGATTATGATAATTATGACGATAATTACAATAAAAATTATAGAAGAGGATTTAATAATTATTATGATAATTATGAATATGAAAATGATTATAAAAATAATTCTTATAGAAATAATTACTATAATAATTATGGATATGATAATAGAAATAAAAATTATAATTATGAAAATAGAAGAAATAATAATATTGCAATAGAATTACCTGATCCAAATGAAAAAAAAAATAATGAAAATAATTCAAATTCAAATAATAATAAAAATAAAGATAATTCCTTAAATTATAACAATCAAAATAATATAAATCAAAATATACAAAATAAAAACATTCAAGTATCAAATCCTAAAATAATGATTCCTTTTGGAAATAATAAATTTGATAATTCAAATCCAAAACCATTATATCCAAATCCTTTATTAGGAAATCCTATGGTGAATAATTATCAAATGTTTAATATAAATTATTTAAATTCTCAATTAAATGTTAATCCATATATTCCAAATTATACTTTTTTAAATAGAGATGAAGATATTTTAAATTTAATTGAAAATGTCTTTTCTAAAAAAAACCTTAATAAAAACTTAGAATTAAGATTAAAAATGTTAAATGATGAAGGTTTAGTTCCAATAGATTATATATTAAATTTAATTAAAATAAAAGGTTATAAAAAAACTGAAGAAAAAATATGTGAAATAATAGAAAAAATAGGAAGTGATATAGTAGGTAAGAAGATATTAGAAAATAAAATATTTTTATATCCAAAAAATTATAATGATATAAAAGATTCATTATTATCTATTGAAGAAATGAAAAAAAATGATGAACAAATTAAAATGCAACAATTTATTGCTCAACAACAATTATTTATGCAATCTCAAATGCAAATGAATTTTATGAATTCTATGATGCATCCTATGAATATGGGAATGTATTATGGTCCTTTAATTTGGCCTCAACAAATTAATTTTAATAATCAAATGAGAAATCTTGAAAAAAAAAATGATAAAGAATAAAGCTTTTTGATTTTAAGTTTTTTATTCAATTTTTTTATTTGTTAAATTCTTATTTTTTTTGTTCATATATTTTTCTATATGTGAATTTTAATAAAAATAGGATATTTTTAGTTGTTTTATTTTATTTTATTTCATTTAATTGTTCTTATTTTTATTGAATTAAAATTAATTTTTTTTTGTTATCAAATAAAATAAGTTTATTTTGTTATAAAAAGTATTAACTAGTTAAAAATAAATATTAAAATATTTCTTTGATTTCTTTTTAAAACTTTTTCAAGTATTCTATCCATTCGATTATCAAGAGGAATATCAATATCAATATCAAAAGCTTTAATATTAAAAAAGTTATTATAATAAAAAGAAACACTTTTATTATAATTATTATCCAAGAATAATTAATAATAAATAAATTTCAATAGAACTATAAATTATACTTGAATTCATAATAAAAGTTATCATAAAAAAACATAATTGAGATTAAATTACATGAAATATTAAAAATATAAGGTAATTTATTTATCATTATGAAACTTAATAAAATTTTTGAAAAATTATTTATTTCTGACATATTTTTTTGATAAATATTAATATGAAATTTAAATATATAAATTATTTCTTATTTTTATAGAAAATAAATAAAAAACATAAAAAGAATTTAAATCAAAATTAAAATAAATTTTAATATTATATGTGTAAAAAATATTTTATAAAAATAAAAAAACTTATTTAATTTCCTTAACAGTAATTCCTTCACATCCATAATTTTTTTTAAAATACTCAGTAATTTTACTTAACTGTTCTTCATCAATAGACTTATTAACCCAAACTTCAAATCTAAAAATAATTTTTTTTCCACCTCCAATTTTAGTTTTATCAATAAATCTAACTCCATTAATAAATTGACTATTAATAATATTTTCTCCCATTAAACTACATAATAATTTAGTCCAAGAGTCTTTAACAAGACCTAAAAATTTATCTAAATCATTATCAATAATATATTCTAAAGTTAATATCTTTCCTTTTTTATTTCTTTCATCTTCCCATTCAGGTCTTATTCCAGCTTGAAATAAATTCATTGCAATTATTCTATATTTTTCAGGAAAAAAATATTTTATATATTCTCCGTTAAAAAATATATTTGAAGGCGTTGCTCCTGGATATTTATTCCAAAATTGCCAAAATGATATTAAATCTTGAAATGAATATATTAATTTTAATAACTTTGAATAATCTTGTTGTTGAGTTTTATCTTTTGGTTCATAATTTTCCCAAAATGACCATTCTCTATTTAATCTTACTTTCTTTTCTTCTACTGTTGTTGCTTCATCTAAATTTATTAAGTTTTCATTGTCCATATTTTACTATATTTTTTTTTTTCAAAAATTCGAATTTATTTATTTTTTTTTAATTTTTTTAATTTATATTATTTTTATTTAATGTTTATTATATTATTTTTTCTATATATTATTATTTATTTGATTTTCAATATGATTTATCCATTTTTCCCTTTCTATATTTGGATTTTCTGAAAAACAATGGAAATAATATTTTTTATTATTAACTAATAATACAAAAGTATTTTCTTTTCCTATTTCAATATCTGCATTTTTTACTGATTCTATTAAATTTAATTTCAAAGCCATAGTACAATCAGCATCTTTTTCTACTCCTGTAAAAGCAAATATATAATTAGTAGATAATATTATAAAACGAGTTTTCCATAATCCTAAATATTTACTTCTTTTTTTTAAAAATCCTGAACATATTACTTTTCCTTCAGGTATTGTATTTTCCATTTATTTTTTATTTTTTTATTTTTTAATATCATTTATTCTTTTTTGTTTAAATTAAATAAATTATTTATATTATTTATACAAATTTCATCTATTTTTTTTTCCTCTGTATTTGTATCTTTTTCCTTTATTATATTTTTATTTGTGTTTTGAATATTTAAATTTCTTTTATTTTCTTTCTTTTTTCCGATTAAGTTTTTAATATTATTTATATTATTATAATCACATATTATTTCAGATTGAATATATTCAACTTTATCTTCTTTCCCAATAGAATATTTTATTTGTATTTTATTATTAGTTCCTCTTTTTAATATTTCAACAATAGTAATTAATTTATTCATATTATTTCCATAGGCTTTAATACTTATTTTATTATCACTAATAATTTTATTACAAATAATATCAATGTAACTTCCAATAGATTTGTTATTATTTCCTGAATTAATAATAATCGCATTTTGATTATAATCACCTTCCATCAAATAATAATAATATAAAAATAAATAAAAAAGAATTTAAGAATTTTTATAATTCAAAAAAAACATTATTTAAATATTTATTATTAAATTTAATTTTTAATATCCTTCTTCTTTTTTCTTTTTTAAATTAATAATTATTTAAAGAATTTTTTTATTTAAACAATATATTTTCTCGAGTTTTAAAAATAAAAATAAATTTAAAAAAAATTTAAAACCTTTGAAAAAATAATATAAAAAAAAGATAACCACCATAAAAAAGTAAAATAAAAAACAATTCAAAAAAAAAAATAAAAAAAAAGAAAGAAAAAAAAAAAAAATGCAAAATTCCTTAAACCTAAATCCCCAAGTGATAGAAAACAAAAGTTCCTTTAATCCCTCATCTTCAAAACTAACATACAACTTTGTAACAGATCCTCGTCTTCGTCGTGGTCACAACTTCGGAGTAGTATATGTAACATCATCATCATACGATAACACAATTCCGAATTCAGAGAATAAAAAAAATCAAAATCAAAATAATCAAAAAAGAATTTTTAATTTTAAGAATAAATACTCAATAGATGCAGAGAAAAAAACAGAAGAAGAAAAGAAGAATAAATATAATAATGATGGTTTTGGTATTTTTACTGAAAAAGTTAATTCAACTTTAATGCCTAAACCAATTTCTTTTGATGAAATAATTCAAACTGATCCTTTACCAGAAAAACCTGTTCCAATATTAATTTGGCCTGAAAAAAAAGGAATTGATGTTGAAACTCAAGTTAATGATGGTGACTTATTTAATTTTACTTTAGAAGTTAAACCTCTTGTTTCTATTATTGTTAGTAAAACTTTAGAAGATTCCAGAAGAGAAGTTTTAGAAGAAGAAGAATTAAAAATTATCCAAGAACAACAAAATAAATATAAAGATTTAGAAAATCAAGAAAAAGAAAGAATTAAAAATATTGAAAATATTGAAAAGGAGAAATATGAGGAAATGAAAATGAAAAAAAATGATAAAATTAAAAGATTAGAAATGACTAAATTATTTCAGAAAAAATTATATAGTAGAATTAAAGCTAAACAATATATTAATAAAATATATAATCAAACACATGAATATATGAAAGAAAGAGGATTATATAAAACTCCTGATTCAAAAGATTTTTATACAGATTTATTACCAGATTTAGAAAATATTGCAGATACTGAATTTAAATATGATTATTCTAATTTAGAAAATATTCAAAAAATGTTAAAATATAAATACACAAAAGAAACAAATGAAGAACATGTTAAATCTATTATAAATGAGAAAAAAAGATTAGAAGAAAATGTTAGAATAAGAGAAATATTAAAAATAAGAGAAGCTGAAGAAATAAAAAGAAAAAAAGAAGAAAGAGCAAGAAGAAAACATGAAAAAATATTAGATGGAATAAGACAAATTTTAAGAGAAAATTTATTAAAAGAAGCTGAATTTATAGAAGATAATTCACCAGATAATATATTTGATATAAATGGTTTTTATCAAAAAGATAAAGGATTTACTCTTTGTGGAGGAGTTATAGGACAAATTTCTTTATTAATTGAATTAATAAATAAGATTAATCCTGAATTTTTAGATGATGAAAAAATAAATAAAATATTAACTACTTATATGGAAAAATCCCATTCTTTTATTTTCATTTATAAAAATGAAGATATTGAATCATATAAATCAATTGATGAAAATATTGAAACCATTGAAGATATATCTAAATCTAATGATGATAAATTTAATCAAGTAATTCAAAAATTTTATGAAAATACTTTAATTAATGATGATATGTTACAATTTTTTTTTGATACTGCTAAAAATTCAATTGGGTTAGAAAATATAGAAGAAACATATTTTAAAACATTTAAATTAATTTTAGATAAATTTAGAAATGGAAATGATTTTGGAGTTGTTAAATTTGCTAAAAGAGATTTATCTATTGATGAAATTCCTTTAGAATGTATTTGTTTACTTCAACCTGAAATTATTCCTCTTGAAAATCCAAATGAAAAAATTGATGATAAGCCAAAAAGTAAATTAGCTAGTCTGAAAAAAAATAAGAAAGGTGCTAAAAGTTATTATCCTCATTTTTTTTCTGAAAAAATATATACTATGCCTTTTGTTTCTGAGAAATTAAAAATTATTTGTATTAATCAAAATTTCGATAAAGTTTGGAGAAAAAATTTTATTGATTGTATTGATTTTACTTTTAAATTCGAAGAAGGAGAAAAAGATAATTTAATAAATCAAATTAATGATAATTATGATTCTTTTGTTGTTGAATTAGGAAATAATTTAGCACAAAATTACCAAAAAGAAATTGTTCCTTTACAAGTTTTTATTCCTAAAGAAGAAGAAGAGGAAAAAAATGAGTAAAAAAAAATTAAAAATTCATTTTTTAAAATATTATATAATAGAATTAAATAAAGTAGTATATTTAAAATATTTCCATAATATATTAATATTAAAATTTCATTTTTACTAAATTTTAATATAATGAAAAATTACAAAACAATAATTTCTCTTATGTCAGGAACTTCAATCGACTCAATAGATGCATGTTTATTTAAATTAAACACAAAAGATTTATCATTTGAAATAATAGATTCATATTCATTAGAATATCCAAAAGAAATAAAAGAAAAAATATTAGAATTATGTAATAATAAAGGAAATATAAGTGATTTATGTACAATGAATTTTATAATAGGAGAATTATTTGCAAAAGCAGTAAATAATTTATTAGAAAAAGTAAACTATTCCCCAAATCAAATTGATTTTATTTCATCACATGGACAAACAATATATCATAAACCAAAAGAAGTTGAATTAGGAGGAATAAAAACTAAAAGTACACTTCAAATAGGAGATATATCAGTTATATCTTATAAAACTAAAATAATGACTATAGGAGATTTTAGAACAAAAGATATTGCTGCTAATGGACAAGGAGCTCCTTTAGTTCCTTTTTTTGATAAAATATATTTTTCTTCAAAAAATAATAATAATAAATGTATTCAAAATATAGGAGGTATATCAAATGTTACTGTAATTTCAAATAAATGTAATATATTTGCTTTTGATAATGGAGTTGGTAATATTTTAATTGATTATTTTGTTAAGAAACTTTTTAATAAAAATTATGATGAAAATGGAATAATAGCATCAAAAGGGAAAATTAATGATAAATGGTTAAAAGAATTATTAAGTGAACCATATTATAATTTAAAACCACCTAAAACAACAGGAAGAGAATTGTTTAATAATGAATATGCTGAAAAAATATATTTAAATGCTCCTGAAAATAAATATGATATTATTGCTACTTTAACTGCAATGACTGCCAAAGGAATAATTGATTCATATAATAAGTTTATTTTAGATAAAACTAATATTGATGAAATTATTTTAGGAGGAGGAGGAGCTTATAATAAAACTTTAATTAAATATATGAAATTTTATATGCCTAATGTTATTATTCATACACATGAAGATTATGGTATTCCGAATAAATTAAAAGAACCTATTGCTTTTGGTTATTTAGGATATTTTGCTTTAGAAAAAAAATTTAATAATGTTCCTGAATGTACTGGAGCTGATTGTCCTGTTATTATGGGAAAAATTTCTTATTGATTTTTATTTTTTTTAAATTTATATTAGTTTTTTTAACTTTTGCATCTTATTTAGAAAGTAAATAAATAAGAATTATTTAATTTAAATCAATTATCTAAAAATTGTTCTAAAAGATTATTAGGAACTGAAGTATAATTAAGATTTATTATAAAATAAATGTTTAGATTCTATTTTATTTTTTCAGAAATAACTTATTTATTTTATATTAAATTTTTCCATAATTATTATTTTATTAATAATTTTTTGAAAATGATAAAAAAAATAAATTATTATTTATCATTTAAAATTAAATTTTTTTATTCTAAAAGATGCAAGAAAGTTTAAAAAGTCAATTAGAAAGATTAAAACAAAATCAAAAAACAAGTCCACAACTTCCATATAAGGGACAAAGTTCTTTATTATTTGATTTTAGATATGCCAATTTTATAGAAGTAGATTCAATATATGAAATAGGATATGAAGGTCTTAAAAATTTAGCAGAAATAAATGATAAATTTATGAAATATCTTAAACAATTTTTTTCATCAACTTCTAAATATTTTAATAGAGAAATGATTCCAAATTCAGAATTGAAAGAATATGATAATAAATTAAAAGAATTATTAATTGATTTAAGCTTTTATTTTCATAATAAAAATTCCCATATGGTAATAGAATATTTAATAAGAGTTTATAAAGTTAATTTATTTTTAGTTGATGATTATTTATTACCTTATTTATGTTATTATTATGATAATATATTTATTAAATTATTACAAAATATTAATTTTAAAGAAAATGAAAATTATCAATTTTTAGAAAATTATGCAAAAAATGGAATAATAATTGCAAAAGATAGTTTAATTAAATATTTATCTGATTCTCCTAATTTTAATTTTTTATCAAAAGTAATATATTATTATATTGATAATATAAGTTTAAGAAATTATGATTATTTTATTTTTTTAAGTGATATTCTTAAATATAAAGTTAATAATATGAATTCTGTAAATAAAGATAGAGATAAAAATTTCTTTTTATTATGTATGAAATTTATAAATTTTTTTAATAATAAAATAGGAGAAATTCTTGAATCAGAAAATAATATTATAAATTATATATCAACTTATCATTCTCTTCTTAATTCTTTTTTAACACATTTAAATTTTAACAATGAAATTTTAAAAGCTTTAGAAAATGATATTATAATTAAAATATTTAGTAAACTTGATAATGAAAATCAAAATGAAATATTTAGTCTTTTATCAATCAGTAAATTAATTTCTAAAAATTATTATGAAAGTTTAAATGATAAAAATTTACCTTTATTTAAAAATGAAGTATTAAATAATTTCGATGAAAAAGTTAAAGGAATATCAAATATATCAAAAGAAATGTTAAATAATTTAGAAAATTTAGAATATTTAATTTTAGAATTTATTTTATCAAAAATTAACCAAAATATAATAACTCCTTTTTTTGAAAATATAGATTTAGTAAAGAAAATAATGTTATTATTATGTAAAAATAAAACATTTAAAAATTGGAATAATATAGAAGATTTAAATTTAAAAAATGTAAATATTGCTTTTATTCAATTACATAAAGAAAATAAATTAAATAATCTTCCAATTGTAAATGGTAATCTTTCATTATATTTAAATTTAATCAGTTCTAGTGTTCCTCAAGTTATGAATGCAATTAGAGAGTTAAATACAAATAAAAATGAAGCTAATCAAGAAAATATTTTATCTGCTTTATCTTCTAAATTTATTATGTTTGATGATGAAATTATTTTGAATTCTATTTTAAATATGAAAAATATAGATTTAAAATTAATTTCAAATGAAATATTAAATTTTTACTTTGAAAGCTTAAAAAAATATAATAGTAATAAATATAGTGAAGGATTTAAATATAATATTGAAAAATTTTTATCTTCAATATATAAAGATTCAAATGTTAAATTTGATTTATATAAAAATATTTATTTTACTAAAAATCAAAGTTTAAAAGATATTAATTTTTCATACAAAAAAATAGATTTTATAAATTACTTAAATGAAATAATTAAATCTTCTAAAGAAACAAATAAAGGATTAAATATAAAATGTATAATAACAATGTTTGAAAATATTTATAAAAAACCAAATGATATAGAAAATGATGAAGAATTAAATTCAATAGAAAATATATTAGATGAAATAAATACATTTAAATATTATGAAAAATTATATTATTCAATTTTAAGAGGATATATAACATATATTTCAAATGTAAATAATAAACTTAATCATATAGATACATTAACTAAAATATTATTAAAAAATTATGATGAATTTCAAACGTATTTTACAATAGTATTAGATACTCATTTTCCAAAAAATAAACAAATTTATTTGGCATATTCTTTATTAAAAAATAAAACAAATAAAACTCTTTTAAACTTTATTTCAAATTTTATGAGAGATTCTTCAAATGAAGAACTACTTTTAACAATATCACTTTTAATGCATCTTTCAGATATGTCCTATGATAATTTATCTATATTTTTTGGGACAAAAAGAAAATGTATTTTTTCTTCTTTAATATCTTTAATAAATAATAAAGAATCAAAATTAAAAATTTCTAGTGAATCTCAAGAATGTTTTAATAAATTAAAAGAAACTGTTTATAATGATAAAAATGAATTAAAAATTAATAAAAATTATATTTATAGATTATTTGAATCTAGTTTAATTGATGTTCAAAATTTATATATTATTTTATGTAATTTATTAATTCCTGTTTATGATGAAAATTTTGAAAATATTACTATTAAACTTTTGTCTTTATTTACCAAAAAAATTGTATTTGATAATAATAATAAAAGTCAATTACTTAATCATATTGAAAAATCAATTAATAATAATAAATTATGTAATTTACTTCTTAAAAATTTTTTAACATATTTTCCTCATAATGAAAAAGAAATTATTTTCTTTTTAAAAGATAAAAATCATCAAAATTTATCACAAGATATAATAGATATTCTATTTAAAGATGGTTTTTCATTAAATTCTCTTAAAAAACCAGAAGAATTGTTTATTGTAATTAGTTTTTGTGTGAAAAACAATATAAATCCATTTCAATTTGATTTACAATTTAATGAAAATGAATTAGATAAATATTTAACTTATATAATTAATTCAATTAAAAAAAATAAAATTGAAGAAAAACAAATTATATATTTCTTTAAATGTATAATTATTCATCCAAATTATGAAAATGTTGAAATATTAAAAAAAACTTTCCAAATATTAAAATTAACAAAAGATATTATTATTAATATTTGTTATTCTATTTTTACTCTTAGTAAATCTTTAAAAAATATTTCAAAAGAAGATTATATAGAATTAATGAATCAATTGGATGAAATTTTCAAAAAATTAATAGAATCCCTTGACATTGAAAATGAATTAAATTATGAACAAGAAAAAAAGATTCAATTAATTTTAGGAACTTCAAATAATTTATCATTATTAATTAAAGGATATGATAATACTTTAATTATAAAATCTTATAATATTATTATGGAAAATAATCAATTGGCAATTATGATAAAATCAGAAATAATAAATATAATATTTACATTATTAATTGAGTTTATTGAAAATGTAAAATTTGATGAAAAAAATATTAGTATGTATTATAAATATATAGATTTAGTTGTTAAACATTCTGAAATAGATATTAACTCTAATATACTTTTAAAATTGTCAAAGACTAGTATTATGAAAGGAATTTGTTTGGCTTTTTTTTATTATAAAATTTATGAAAAGTTTCAATATGAAAAAAATGAGGTATTAAATAAATTTATTCTTAATGAGAATAATAGTTTTTATAATAATTTATATGAATGGACTAAATTAATGGAAAATTTACTTATTTTAAAAGATACAAAAGATAAAATTGTATTAGAATTAGAAGATAATATAATTTCAAATTTGTTAAAATTGAAAAATCATTTTTTTGAAGATTCAATGAATGATAATTCAATTGAAGAGATTTCTGAAATTATATTAAATATTATAACTAATATATTTAATAAAAATAAAGAAATTACAGGAAAAATTATTCAATTTTCAAAAAAACAAAATTTACTTTCCTATTTATTCCAAACTTTATACAACATAAAAGATAAAACTAAATATTCAAAATCTAAAAATTTTATTTTAAAAGAAATTACACCATTAATTCCATCATCAACTCAATTGTTAAATGAATATATTATAAATGAAATTATATTAAATAAAAAAGAAACAAAAAATGAGAATTTAGTTTACATATATAAACTAATTACAAAATTAACAAATAGTGAAAGTAATTCTGAATTAATTAAAAAAGGTTTAAAAGAAATAATAAAAAAAGATTTAAAACAAAAGCCAAAAAATTATGATTCTATATTTTATTTATATCAATTTTCAATTTTTAAATACTTAATTCATGTCTTTAATATTTTTGACGTAAATTTTATCTCCTTTTTCAATGACTTTATTCCAATATTTATAGATGGATTAATAATAAATGAAGAAAATATAAATAATTTAACAAAAGAAATTAAAGATTTAATTCTTGAAAATTTAAATGATTTAACAAAAGCAAATTTATGTGGTTATATTTCGCCTTTTTTAAATGACTTTATTAAAGTAATTACAAATCTTCCTTTTGAAGAAAACAATAATGAAATTATTAAAAATTTATTAAGTCAAATTGCTAAACAAAATGAATTTGATACTTCTTTTGAATCAATTAAATATAATCAAACAAATATTAATTCTTTAATTTTATATTTTTTCAATTCTATAATATTAAATGCAGATAAAATTGTTATTGTTGATGTATATATGGATTTAATAAAATTTTTTATTGAAATTTTAAAATCATCTCAAAATTATTTAAATGATATTCAAATTTGTCTTAAAACTTTAATTTTAAAAATGAATGAAAAACAATTAAAAAAAATATTTGAATATCTTTTAGAATTTTTAAATGAAAGAAATGATAATAGAGAATATAAAGTTACAAATAGTATTATTGTTTTTCAACTATTTAATACATTATTAAATGTTATAAGAGATATATTTATAAATAATTATTATCCAAAATATAAAAAAACTGAAATTGAATTAATATCTTTTTCAAATGCTTCACTTTTCAAAAAGAATAATACTCCAAAAAAACTAAATAAAAAGCATAAAAGAACAGAAGATGAATCAGATATTAATGAAAATTTTTCATATTTAAAATTATCAACTTTACTTATTGAAAATATTAAATTAAATTTTAAATATTCAAAAGGTGAATTAATATCAGAAATAATTGAAGAATTATATGAACCAATAATAGAACAATTTAAATTAAATGGAAATGAAAAAGAAATGAATGATTATTACGAAGATTCAATTAAAGATTGTGTTTTAGAAATGTTTAAAAATATAAAATCAGATAATCAATTTAAAGAGTTTAATGATGAATTATTAAATTTAACAAGAGAAGAAAATTATATATCAAGATTATTACTTATAAAAATAATTTTATATTTATTTGAAAATTTAAAAGAAAGATATTTAACTTTAGTAAGTGATATAGTCCCTGCAATTGCAGATTTACTTGAAGATTCAAATGAAAATGTTCAAAAAGAAACTGTACAATTAATTAATGTTATAGAAAAAATAACAGGTGATAATTATCAAACTTACTTAGAATAAAATAAAAAAAATAAATAAATTTTTTTTAATAAAATTATAATATATATTTTCTTTTAAATTATATTTAATTTTGTTTAAATTTTTATTTAAGGTTTAAATTAAAATTTATGGGTCAATGTTGCACAAGACAAAATATATCTAATGAATCTATGTTAGATTTTACTTCGGTTTTTTTTAAGAATATTGATGAAAAAAGTAAAATTGAAGAAATTAAATTAAATTTTGAGTCAAAAGAATTTGATACAAATTTATTTAATGACAATATTAATTCTTTAATTCTTTATTTTGAAAAATCTTTAAATGTAAAAGTTAAAAAATTTACTTTTGTAGAAATTTATAATATAAATGTATTCCATCAAGATAATTATACAAATACTAAATATTTACTTTATGATTTAAGAACTAATTCTGAACAAAGAGAAAATTTTTTAAAAAAAATGAAAAGAATTAATTATCATAATGAAGAAATTAAAGTAATGTCAAATAATAGAAAAAATAATTTCAAAAATTTTTTAAATAAAGAAAACATAATGATAATATTTTCCCCTGATTTTTTTGAAAAAGAAAATAATGAAGAATCAAAAGAAATAATTTCTAATTTTCTTAATTTAAAGATTGAAATTTCAATTAATATTTTAAATACTAATTTAAAAGAAGATTCACTTTCACCATTTACAAAAAAATTATATTATTTCTTAGAAAACACAAATTATGATTTATTACCTTATGTTTTATTGACTTATTCTCATATTTTAAATCAGAAAAAAGAAGGATATATTTTTATCCAATTTAATTCGAATTTATCTTTTGAAAATATTAAAAATGAAAATAATTCTAATCAATTTTTAGATGATTTTATAAATGCATTTAATATCTTCACAATAATAAATATTGATAATGAAGAAAAAAATAAATATAATTTTAAGCAATTTCAAGAAAAAGATGATATATATAGAGAAATTGATATAGGATATTATGAATATGAAAATAATAAAATCAATACTGAAGTTATTGGTAATTGGATTAAAAAAGATATAAAAATGGGAAAATCAATAATTTTCAATATTCAAAATTATAATGAAACAAATAATAATTGGATATTATTAATTTTATTATTTATTGTAATGGGAGTTCCAGTTAAAATTTCTCAAATTATAAATTATTTAAATGTAAAAATCATTTTTATAAATGATTTTAAATTAAAAATTGAAGAAAATCTTTCAAACTTTACAGACATTTTAAATAAATATGGAATTCCCTTTGATATTTAAAGCTTAAAAAAAATAAAATATATTATACACATTTTAATATTAATTTGTTTAATTTTTTTAAACGAACTAAAACTTCTTCTAAAATTCTTTATATATAAATATTAAAATATAAGTGAAAAACTAACGAAAAATAATATACAATCAATTAAAAAAATAAAAAATATTAAATTAAAGCAACTTTAAGCATCATTTGTTTAAATTCATTATAAGAAATTTGGCAATCACCATCTTGATCTACTTCTTTAACTAAATCTAACCAACCTGAATTATTAATTAAATCAAGTGGCATAATTTCTTTTAATTCATCAATAGTAATATAACCATTACCATCAATATCAAATAATTTAAAAGTTTTTTTTAACATATCTTCATTAATTAATTTCTCTTTTTCCATAGTTAAAGTTAAATATTCTGAAAAATTTATAGTACCATCATGATTAAAATCTATTTCATTAAATATTTCATTTGCTTTTATTTTTGCTTCACCATTAGGATAAATTGTTTCTAAACATTTTATTAATTCATCTTTTGATATTTCACCATCTTTATTTTCATCAATTCTATCAAATTCTTCTTTTAATCTTTTTATTTCATCATGAAAAGTTGTTTGATTAGTTAAAAATGATAAAATTAATTTTTGTAGACAAACAGTATTTTTAAATTGTTCTAAGTTCTTACATATTGTATTACCTAAATTATTAATTTCTATTTCATCATCTACTTTATTTTCCATTTTTACAAACCATTCATCATTTAAAGCTTCTTCAGCACTTATTCTTTTATTATAATCAGGTTCAAGTAATTTTTTCAATAAATTTATTCCACTTTGAGACATATTTCTAAAGTTATTTGAAGGAAAAGATATATTATAATTTAATATTTTAATTTTTATTATATCTTCTCTTCTTCCTCTAAAAGGAGGATGACCACATATTAAAGTATAAAAAATTATTCCAATTGACCATATATCTGCTTTTTCATTATAATTATTTTTAAACACTTCAGGAGCAATATAATATATTGTTCCTATTTCTTGAGATAAATTACCATTTTTTGTTGAAGTTGAAGTTCCAAAGTCTATTAATTTAATAAATAAATCATCTGAGTCAAATTGTGTTTTAATAAAAACGATATTTTCAGGTTTTAAATCTCGATGAACTATTTTTTTTTTTATGTAAATGATTAACTGCTGATAATAATTGTTTTAATATTATTGAAGCCTTTTTTTCAGAAAAATATTTTTGTCTATGTAAATAATCAAATAAATCTCCTCCTGAACAATATTCTTCAATCATATAATAATAATTATTATCATAATAACAATCAAATAATTTAATTATATTAGGATGATCAACGGTTTTTAATATTTTAATTTCATTAATAAAATTAGAATCGACATGTTTTCTTTTAATAGCTTTAACAGCTCTTAAAAATTGAGTTTTTTTTTGTTCAATTTTATAAACAAAACCAAAAGCTCCTTCACCTAATTTTTCTTTTAATTCATATTCATCAAATAAATTTTTTGATTTCATTCTAACAAAAGTACTCTTATCAAATTTTAAAGTTTTATTTTTTCCTATTGTACTACCATTATATGTTGAATATTTGGATATTTGTTCTTGAGAATTTGATATACTTATTGTTTTTGTATATTGTTTATCTGGTAATGTAAAGACTTTTGTTGATATTGAATTATTTGTTTTACAACAAATACATATTTCAGATCCCATTATATTATTTTTAAATATCAATTGTTTTAGTTTTTTATTTAATTTTTTTTTATATTTTTTAATAATGAGTTTATAAAATATTTTAAATTTATTTTAATCATTTTATCTTTACTTTTTTATATTTTATTCATTTATTTCTTTGATAAAAATATGTTTTGTATTAATTATGTGATTCTGAAATTTAATATTAAATTAATAAATTTATATTATTTAAAAATAAAATTTAATTAAATTATTGTTTTCATAAAAATGAAAAAGGAGGCAATTAAATCAGATGTTTTAATAACATCGAAAAATCAAAATTCAAAAAGAAAAATTATTTCTTTTTCTTTAGGAGTAAGTGAGAATAATACAAATCAAAATTCTTTTAGAATGATAAATGGATTAAAATTTCAAACAACAAAAAATTCTCCTGATAAAAATAATTTAATTAATGAAGAAAAAAAAATTTTACAAAAAGCTTGTATTTCTCAAAAACAAACTGATGAATTTTTAAAACAACAATTAATAAGGAAAAAGGAATTATCTACTTTAAAAAGAAAAAATTTTTCTAATCCTTCTAAAAAATCGGATTCAAATAATAAAACAAATATTAATAATAATAGTAATTCTAATGATTTTAAGAAACATCATATTAATTTATTAACAACTGATTTAAATTATAAAAAAGGAATTTTTATTAATAGTTCAATTACTTCACCAAGGCAAAAAATAAATAAATATAAATCAAATTTAAATAATATAAATCCTCAAAATAAAATAAGTAAAAAAAGTAATAATACGAATAAAAATTTTAATAATCAAATTATTAATTCAAATAATAATATAAATAATAATAATGAAAAAATTAATAATAATGAAAATGAAAATAAAAGAAAAAAATGTAAAAAAATATCTGCAAAAAAAATAAATAGAAACTTAATAAATAATGAAAAATCAAAAACAATTGTAAATGAATTTACATTATCTTCTAAACAAAAAATAAGTCAAACAACTCCAGTAACGAATACAAATTCAAGAAAAACTTCAAATGAAAAAAAAATATCAAATCATAATTTTAATCAAAATAAAAAAAATTCAATTTTAACTAATTTAACTCATAATAAACATAATTATTTTAAATCAAATAATACTGATGAATTTTTTACCAATTCAACAATAAATAATTTAAAAACTAATAGTAATGAAAAATATCATTCAAAAAATATCTTATCTTCTTCAAGTAATTATAAAAGTCATTTAACTACTGAAAGTTCACCTTCTTTTTATAAAAAAAATTTAGTTTCTAATAAGAATACAATTAAAAATAAAAATATTATATTTCATAATTATAATTTAAAACCTTCTACTTTAAACTTTAAAAAAGGAAATCATACAACTTCAACTTCTAAAGAAACATTAAGAAATAATTTAGGAAAAAAAAATATTTCTTCTAAAACTTCAACTCATTCTTTATCTAAAACAATAAGTCATAAATCTTCAGTTAGTAAAATTAATAAAAATAATAGAACTAATTTAACTTTAAATGCCACTAAAAAAAATACTGGAATAATACCAAGAAGTGGAAAAAATAATAATATTAATAATAATAATATTAAAAACCATAATGTAGTGATTAAAAAAATAACAAATTCAAATAATTTAATTCCTAATAGAACTAAAAAAATATTAAAAGAAAATATAAATAAAATCCATCCAATTGAAGGAAATAAATTAACTTTAAGTACACATAATAATAATCTAAATATTAATATAAATATAAATGAAAATTTAAATAATACTTCAATATCAACATTTAAAGATGATGATTTAAATGAAAGTAAAATAAAAATAAAAAACGCTCTTATAAAAGAAGGAATATATTATTTAAAACAATCAGAAAAATTATCATTATATTTAAAAAAATATTATAATAAATATCATGATTATCCAAAAACAAAATTATCTTTTTATAAATTTGGTAGATTAATAGGAAGAGGAGCTTTTGGAAAAGTAAATTTAGGACTTCATGTTTTAACAGGAAGAATAGTAGCAATAAAATCATTTAATAAAAATAAATTAAAAAACAAAGAATCAATAAATAAAATATATCATGAAATAAATTTAATGAAAAACCTTCGTCATAATTCAATTGTGAAAATATTAGAAACATTAGAAACAGAAAATTACATATTAATTATAATGGAAAATATAAGTGGAGGAGATTTATTATCCTTTGTTAAAAAAAGAACAAAACTAAATGAAAAAACATCAAGAATAATATTTAAGCAATTAATAAATTCATTAAAATTTATTCATTCAAAAGGAATAATACATAGAGATATTAAATTAGATAATATATTAATAGATTTAAATAATTCAATAAAATTATGTGATTTTGGAGTAGGTAAAAATTATAAAAAAAATGAAAAATTAAAAGATCAATGTGGAACACCAGCATATATAGCACCTGAAATATTAAATAATGAAGAAGGTTATTATGGTCCTCCTGTTGATATTTGGTCAAGTGGTGTTGTTTTATATGCAATGTTAAGTGGAAATGTTCCTTTTAAAGCTAATAATATTAAAGATTTACATCAATTAATTATTAACGGGCAATATAATAATATTAAGGATATAAGTAATGATGCTAGAAATTTAATTAAAAAAATTTTAGAAGTTGATCCTTCTAAAAGAATTAATATTGAAGGTATTTTAAATCATCCTTGGATGATTTCTAATGATGATTATGGGGATAATAATATTAATTCAGGGAATAAAAATAGCTTGTTTACTAAAGCAGAAATTGTTTTATTAAGTAAAGAAAATGTTGATTATAGATTTTGTGGAAAAAATGAAATGATTGAAAATTTTACTTTAAAAAATTTATATACAATTAATGATAAGGAAAATAAAAATATTGCAACTAAAAGTGATATTTTAGCACCTTTTAATTCTTCATTTATTGGAGATAATAAAAATAATGTTAATAATTATGATAATAAATTAGAAAAGTCTTTAGAAATTTGTAATGATGTTATTCAATTTAATGAAAATACAAAAGTTTTAAATAGATTATATGAACTTAATAATAATGGTGAAATTGATCATGGAGTTTTAATTAATCAAAATAGTGAAAAAAATGAAAAAGAAGTAAATATGAATGATATTAATAATAATGAATTAGATGATGATTTAATTGAAGAAAATAATAAAAAACAAAGTCCTAATAATAATAATAATGAATTCTCTTCCAAAAATTCAAAAAAAAATGATTCTAATTTAACTGATTCTAGTACTTTAATTATTGATGAAACTATTATAAAAAATATGGAAAGTTTAGGTTATAAAAAGGATTATATTCAAAAAACTTTAAATAATAATGAATTAAATTATGCTTCTGCTACTTATTTTTTACTTTTAAATCAAACAGATATAATTAATTAATTGAAAAATAAAATTTAAGTAGAGTTAATTCCTTTTTAAATATTAATATGTAAATACCACATTTTATAAATAAAAATTAATATCTGTTTTTTATTTATCTATTATTTGATGTAAGGTAAAAAGAAAAACAATTTATTTAATAAATTTATTAAAAAAAATTAATTAGTTAATGGGAGATTTAAATTGTTGTCAAGGAAAAAATGATAATAATTCAACTTTAAATATTCAAAATGAAATAAAAAAAATTGAAGAAAATCAAAACATAAATAATATTAATTATGAAAATTTAAATACTGAAAATACTCAAAATATATTAAATACAATGAGAAGTAATAATCAATATTTTATAAATCAATATTTTGATAAGGATTTTTTTAATTTTCTTAAATCAAATTCAATAGATGAGATTTCAACATTAGATTTTGAAAATTATATTCCTGAAAAAATAAAAGAAACAATTAAAGCAAATGATGATAATGATTTATACATTCAAGATAATCCATTTTTTAATAAATATTATTATAATCAAAATGAAAAAAAAATCAAATGTTTTTTATTGAAAAAAAGAAGTTCAATTTATAAAGGAGATTGGGTGAAAAATTCATTAAATTTATATTCATTTTCAGGTAAAGGAATTTATTACTCATTAACAGAAAATTATTTACTTGATGGAATATGGAATGATAATAAATTAATATTTGGAAGAATACACTTTATAACTGGACAAGTATATGAAGGACCAATAATTAATAATAAAGCAAATGGTATTGGAAGATTTATTGATTCAAAAGGAATTAATTATTTTGGTAATTTTATTGATAATAAAATGACTGGAGAAGGATTAATTAAATTTCCAAATTCAACATTAAGTATTAATGGTATTTTTGATTCAAATGAAAATATAACAGGACATAATATTGAAGTAATTTTTATTAGTATAGATAAAGAATATAAATTTGAATATAAAGGAGGAGTTAAAGAAAATATTTTAAATGGTTTTGGTACTTTATCATCTGATAATTTTGGTAAATACACTGGGAATTTTTATAATAATTTATATAATGGAAATGGACAAATACATTACTCAAATAATATTATATTTGAAGGTAATTTCAGAGATGGAAATATGATAAGTGGAATATTTAATTTTCCTGATAAATCTTTTTTAAATGCTAAATTTAATAATGGTAAAATTGAAGGACATATAACTTTCATTGATAAAGATGGAAATGAAAATTTATGCGAATTTAAAAATGGTAATTATATTGAAGGAAGTATTAGTGATAAAAGTGAAGAAAATGAAAAAGTATTAAAGGAAAATATTAATATTATAAATTCATATAAAATGTTCACTAATAATTTTTTGAATTATTTTGGTTTAGGTTATTTCTATAAAAATAATGGAATTATATATACTTGTTATGGTAATAAAATAGAAAAACTTTCTCATTATTTAAAAAACATTGACTTTAATTTATAAATATTTTTTTCATTTTTTAAATAATTGTAATTTTTTTCAATAGTTAGAAACTCAAATAAATAAAAAAACAATGAAAGAAATAAATGATAACAATTATAATATAAATATATTTAATATTTCTTATGGTTTACAAGAAGATTTAGGAAAAAAATTAGAAGATAAAATCCAAGGAATAAAAAAAAACAAAGATATTGATAAAGTATTTATAGATTCTTCAGATATTTCAGATGATGATAATAATATGAATTATTATGAAAATTTTCTTGAATCAATTAAGAAAGAATCAAATGAACTTAATCTTCCTAAATCTAAACATTCATCTCCTTCTAATTTACCTAAAAAACATTCTGGAAGTCCAAAAAAGAAAAGTATAAATCAAAAAGATATAAAAAGAAAATCAAATAATGAAGAAAATATTAATAATCCTAATAAAGAAAATTGCTTAAGTTTACAAAATAATAATCCAGTAGTTGTTCATTCTAATTCAAATTATGAAGATTCTTATCAATTTAATTCAAATTCAAATTCTAATATATATGAACAAAATAATTTTATTAAATTCAAATCAAATTCTTCTGTTAAAAATTTAGATAAAAATAAATTTTTTTTTGAGGATTTTCAAAAAGAAAAAAAATCGCAGAAATTTTTAATTAATGAAGTAAGTAAATATGTAAATGATGTAAATTTAGTAAAAGGATCTTCAGTAGGAACACCAAAATCAAATAAAAAATTTTTTAATTATCCTAAACAAAAAAAAGCTCCAAGACATTCAACTTTTTTAGTTGATGATGAACAAAAAAAAGAAAAATCAGATAAAAAAAGAACAAGAAGTATATTTCTTGCTCAAGAAGATAATCAACATTTAAATTATAATATTCCTCAACATCATAGTAGTAATAATATTCATAATAGAAATAATTTTAAAACTAAGAATAGTAGTAATAATGATAATAATAATATTAATAATAATAATAATAATAACGATGAACATATTTTAGATATTAATCAATTTAAAAAAAAGAAAACTATTAAATTAAAAAGAACTGAAGTTAGTGTTAAAAATAATAATGATAAAATTGAAACTTCAAAAGAACAAACATATAATAACAATTTTATATCAAATGTAAATGATTCTAATAAGAATATATCTACTTTAGGGAAGAAAAAAAAATTATTTTTGTGTTGTATTCCAATTGGATGAAATATAAATAAAAAATTCAATGTTTCAGTGAGACTGTAAAGTGTAAAATAAAAGTTTTTTTTTCTAATAAATATAAATGATATTTAATATAATTTTATTATTATTTATTAAATAGTTGAAAATTATTATTATATATTAATTTTTTCTTCAAAAAAATTTAAAAAACTTAAATACAAGTAATTAAATAAAAAATATTTATTTATTTAAAATTTTTTTTTGCTTTTTTAAATCTTCCATAACTCATTCTATTAAGTTTTTCATTATTATTTATTAAATTAGTATTTTGTCTCTGTAATTTATTAACTTTTTCATCAGTAATAGTTTTTTCTTTTAAAAGTAAATTTGATTCATTTGTTTTTTTATTTAAATCATTATTTAAATGTTCAATTGTTATTTTAAATTCTTCATTTTGTTTTAATAAATTAATTTTTTCTTCATTTAATTTATCGATTTCATTTTTATAATTTGTATTTAAATTTGATAATCTATCAATATCAGATTTACTATTATCTGTTAATCTTTTAATATCATTATTTCTTTCATCTATTAATTTATTTAATGATTGTTTTGAATTTTCATAATTATCATTTATACTTTTGAGTTGGCTTTCATAATCATTTATTAATTTATTTTTATCATCTTCTAAATTTTTTTTATGATTTTCAAGCTTTTGACTATAATAATCTTTTAAATTTGCTTTTTCTTTTTTTAATCTATTATTTTCATATTCTAGATTTTTTACTTTTATTCCTAAATTAATATTTGCATTATTTAATAAATCTAAATTTGTATTTAATTGACTTAATAATTGATTATTCCTTTGATTTAATTCATTATTTTTATTAGTTAACATTTTTATTTTTTCATCTTTATCTTCTGTTAATTTTTGAACATTCTCATTATATTGTCCTAAGATTATTTGATTATCTAAATTATTTTTATCTTGAATTTCCTTTATTCTATTTTCTAAATATTTTACTTTGTCATTCATTTTATTTTTTTCATTTTCATTTTGTCTTTTATATTCATTAAATTCATCTATTAATATTTGTTTTTGAATTTCAAATTTTGCTTTTAAATAATTAATATAATTTTCAGTTTGATTTCCAATTGAATCACTATTATCATATATTTTATTAATATTATTTCTTGAATTTTTATCATTATTTTTAAGTGAATTATCTGACCATTGATTTTCTCTGTTATTTAAAATATTTGGATTAAAATTATTAATATTATTTTCTTCAGTAGAAGAAAATTTTGTGGAAAAATTTGTTGATGTAATAGTATATCTATTTGAATTTAAAGGAGATTTTTTTAATTCTTGATTTCTTAAGTTATATTGGTTTTGATATTCCATTTTTTTATATTATTTTTTTATATTATATTATAAATTATTTTTTATTTTTTTAAATTTTTAATTCTATTTAAAAATTAATGGAAAGAAATTATGAATTAACTGAAATAAAAAAACAAATGCTTCATTATTTGGAAATTTCAAGAACTGCTTTAGATAAAAAAATGGTAACAATAACAAAAGAATTATTAGATATTAAGAAAGAACATGATACATTAACAAATAATTGTAATTAAAATATTTAATTTTAAAAAATTTAGTTAAACAAATTTTGAATCAATTTGAAGTAAATGATAATTTTAATGAATCTATTCTAACAGAAATATCAAATTCAAATTATAAAACAATTCAAACAAGATGTAAAACTCCTTCAAAAATAAATATTCATAATTTATATATTAATAAAAAAATACAAATAGGAAAAAATTTTTCAAAATTAAAAATTGATGAAACTTCATTAACAAAACCATCATCTCCTTTAATTCATTCAAATCAAAGAAAATTAAATAGAAAAATATTTAATAATAATAATAATTCTTTTAATACATATTCTAACCAAAATTTAATAAATCCATCATCAAAATCAAATAAAATTCCAATGATTGGGAAAAAATTTGTGAATGAAAAGATAAATAAAACAATAGAAAATTTAAGGAAAAATTCTTTGAAAAAATTAAATGTACAAAAACCAAAAGAATATATAATGGATAATAGAAAATTATCAATTGTAGATATACCAAGTATTCATTCTAAGAATTTAAAAAAAAATTTAGAAAATTATAAAATAAATAATTTCTATATGATTTTAGCTAAATCTAATATTCTTCCTTTAAAATTAAGATTACTATTTGCTGTTAAATCTAAACTTTATTCTAAAGAAGAAATTTTAAGTGATTATAAAAATTGTCTATTAAATAAAAAACTTAATGTTGTTGAATTGGAAAAACAATTTAAACCTTTTATACCTTCTAAAACAATACAAAGCTTTTTAGGATTTATAAATAAAGAACAAGAAAATGAATTTATTAAAAATCATATGAAATATAATTTTACTAATGAAAATGATGTAATTGTATTTAATATGTTTAAAATTTTATATATTCTTTTAAATAAAGAAATATCCTCTGATGATAATGATTTGATAAAAGTTTTTTTTGAAAAAATTTTTAAAGAATTAAAAATAGATAATTTAAAAACATGTATTTTAGATATTATTTGTAATAATTTTTCTCTTTCTGAAATTCAATTAAATACTTTAAATATGATATTTAAAAATATTCCTAAAATTATTGATAATCAATATTATAAATCCTTAGAAAAAGATAAAATAAGTTTTACAATTTGTTTGTTTATCAAAGAAATATATATATATTCCAAAAAGAAATTCACAAACGGTAAAAATATGATAATGTATTTAAATGAAAAAAAAGTACAAAATAAACAATAAATATAACAATTGATTTCTATAAATAATTTTTTCAAAAAAATACTATTTTAGTTATTACAAAAAAAAATATTAAAAATAAATAATTATTATATGTAAAAATATAAAAAAATAAAAGTATAATCTAAATATATTTTAATCCAAACATTCATTTAAAGAATCATAAAAAATAAAATAAAAAATCAATAAAAAAATATTAAAATGGGAAATAAACCTCAATCTCATACATATCCAAAATCATTAAATGTAACATCTCAAAATTTCAATGAAAAAAAACTTCAAACAGAAATCGAAAGTAATTTTACAACTATTAAAAAAGTAAATTAGTAATTAATCGTAGTTCATTTGAATTTCAAAACATAATAGGAAAAGGAGGTTTTGGTAAAGTATGGAAAGTATTATTAAAAAAAACAAATAAATTATATGCAATGAAAGAAATGTCAAAAACAAAAATAATAGATAAAAAAAGTATAAATTCAATAAAATCTGAACTTTACTTTTTAAGCAAAATAAATCATCCTTTTATAGTAAATATGCATTTTGCTTTTCAAGATAATACAAATTTATATTTAGTAACAGATTTATTAACAGGAGGAGATTTACGTTATCAATTATATAAAAATAAAACATTTAATGAAGAAACATCAAAATATTTTATAAGTTGTATATTATTAGGTTTAGAATATTTACATTCAAATAGAATAATTCATAGAGATTTAAAGCCAGAAAACTTAGTATTAGATAATAAAGGAAAAATAAAAATAACAGATTTTGGAATAGCACGTTTAGAACAAATGAATAATATTAAAGATATAAGTGGAACTCCAGGTTATACTTCACCTGAAGTAATGTGTGGTTTAAAACATTCAATAACTGTTGATTATTTTGCTTTAGGAGTAATTGCTTATGAATTTATGTTTGGAAAAAGACCTTATGAGGGAAATTCAAGAAAAGAAATTAAAGAAAAAATAATGGCTAAACAAGTAAGAATTAAATTTAATGAATGCCCTAAAGATTGGTCTTTTTATGCTGTTGATTTTATTAATAAATTATTAGTCAGAAAACCTAAGAAAAGGTTAGGATATAATGGATTTAAAGAAATTAAAGAACATCCTTGGTTTAAAAAATATAATTGGAAAGAACTTTATATGGGAAAATTAAATTCACCTTTTATTCCTAAAAATGAAGATAATTATGATAAAAAATATTGTTTAAGTGTTGATCTTGTTGAAATGAAAACTAAAGAAAGATATGAAAAAATTGTTTCTAGTGAAGAATTTAAAAGTGCTTTTGTTGATTATTATTTTAATAGAAATTTAAAAGAAAATTTAGGAAATGATATTAATGATTTGATTAAATTTAAAAATCCACATTTAATATATGAAATTGAGTTTGATATGGAAATGGAAAAAAAAAGTAAAATAAATAGAATAGATGAATTTAGATTTAATGTTAATAATGATCATTTGATTTTTAATAATAATAATAGTGATAATATTATTAGTAAGTTGAAAAGAAATAAAACTGAAATTATAACAAAAAAAGATAAAAGTGAATTGTTTAACAAAAAAAGTTTTAATTTTGAAAGTAAATTTAATATTGATGATTGTTTAAATAATAAAATTTATATAAATGATAAAAAATATGAAATTTATAATAGAAAAAATACAAATAATAATATTATGACAAATGAACTTGATATTTTACTTTCGTATTATCAAAAAAATAAATTTATTCAAAGAAATATCTCAAATGATTCTACTAAAAATAATACTAACAAATAAATTTTTCAAAAATATGTGAATAAAAAAAGAAAATTCTATTTTTAATAATTAAATATATATAAAGTTTAATTGAATAACAAATTTTTTTTGTTAATTGGGTTTTATTCATTTTTAAATGAATAATTCGATAAAAAGTATAATAAAAAAAATAACAATCAATCAATTATTTAATGAATTCTTTATTGTTTTTTACCTCCAATACCCATATTAACAGATTGTTTTAAACTTAAAATATTATCTTTATTAAAATCTCCAAAATTTTCAACAATTTTAAGTTTACCTAATTTCTTCTTATTTTTAATTTTAGGAATTTTAGAAAATTTAATGCTTCCTTCAGCATTATTTTTAATAACAGAATTTCTAAACAAACTTCCACTAAAAGTACTTTTAATATCAGAATTTCTACTTCTTATATGAGATTTTTGTGATGTTGATATAAGATTATCACTTCTATAATCTTCTGAAAAAATATTTGAATTAAATCCTGATTTATTTCTTCCGTGATATTTATTGTTTTTATAAATATCATTATCTTCATATATTTTATATTTAGTTAATTTTGTTAATGTTTCTATTCCTTCTTTGTTAAATTTGGGCATATTAAAATTAAGGTTATTTATTAACTTTTTTCTTGAATTTTTTAATGAAGTTGATTTCTTTTCTTCTTTATTATTAATTAATTCATATTGTATTTCATAAATTTTTTTTTTCTCTTTATTTAAAATTATTAATGTTGGTTCTCTTATATTAAAATCAGGAATGAAAATTTCATTTTTATAATCTAACTTATAATGATTTTTATCAGTTAAAGTTATTTGTTTAAAATTTATATCAGATTCAGAAACTTGATTATTAGTAATATTATATTTAAAATTTTTTAATTTTTTTCCCCCTTTATTTGACGCCATATAACCACCAACAAACAATATATTATCATTATCTAAATTTGACGCACCGAAAAATTTTTGATTAAAATTATCATTATACTTTGGTTTTATAAGTTCCCATTTTGGATTTTCTTTTAAATTTGTTTTTTCAAAAGTAATATCATTATCTCCTTTTTTTAAATTATCAAAACAATATAATTCTTTATCTATTTGAATTAAAGCAGGTACAGTTCTTTCAAAATTTAAATTACCCCAATTATAAATTACTTTATTGTCAATATCATAATAAAAAGCTTTCTTACTATTTCCACCAACAATAAAAATATATTTATTTGATATATTAATCATACTATGGTTTTTTTTAGGTTCAAAGTTATCTGAAATTTTTTCTATTGTTTTATTTTCTAAATCTATATCCCATAAATTATTTAAAATAATATTTTGTTTATTTTCTCCTCCTGAAATATATAAATGATCATTTACATTACAACAAGCATAATCAATTAAATAATTTTCAATTTGACTTTTCTTTAATTCATTTTTATCAAATTCAAGTGTTTTAATTATATTTTTATTTTTATCATAAACTAAAATTCTAAAAGGATTAAATAATGGTTTTCCCAAAAATTTATAATTATTGGTTTTAATGATTTTAAAGTCAAGACCTTGATTTAAATTGATATCAAAAATTAAATTTGAAACATTATTATTTGGAATTAAAGTTTTAACTGGGTCATTGTAATTTACTGGTTTGTTTTGATTTTGTAAACTGATAATATATTGTTCTGGAATATCCATATTATTATCTTTTCTAAATTCATCTGCAACTTTTTGAATTTTATCTTCACTGTTAAATTCTCTTTCCCATTTTTTTCCTCCTTCTAAAGGTATAATAACGTTAATTTTATCTGTCATATTGATAAGAAAATAGAAAAAAAATATTAATAAAAAAATAGAGTAAAAAATAATTAAAATCGATACAATAAATAAACATTAATTTTTATTTTTCCAAATATATTTGAATATAATACATAAAAATTTGTTACAAAAAAAAGAAAAAAAATTAAATAAATTATTTTTCAAATTAAATTTAGAAGATTTTTAGAAAAGCTGATTTAGATTATTATTAATCTATTAATTATATATTCAATTGAATTTTAATTAAATGATATTATTACTTCAAACTTACATCTACACTAGGTAAATAAATATATAATATCATTAAAACTTCAATTTTTTGTTGTTCTTTTTAAAAGTATATTATAAAAATTCAAAAGATTTGGATTAAATTCTTCTTTATCACAAATAAAATGGAAATAATACATTCATATAAGTTCATAGAAATAACTTACTTCAAATCAATATCATTCTTCCATTATTACTTTAGGAACGATATAATAATTTATAATTCTTGTATTTATTTTGTCTTTATTTTCTTTGGTGTATCTTAAATTTATAAAGATAAATATCACTTTCTTTTACTATGAAATTTTTGAAAGAATATTGTTCGGTCTATTAAATTTCTATCGGTTTAACTATTAAAGGAAAAATTTCATAGTATAATTTTATTTCTTCTTAATATTCTAAAAAGTTAGAAAACAGATGTTAATTATATATAAATTTGAATATACTAAATTTATAAAAAGAAAACAAGATATATATACATATTAAAGAATTTGTCTCTTTTATTGAATTTCTTTTTTATAATTTTGTTCTTTAAAATAAACTAAAAAATTCTTAAATAAAAAATTAATTAATAAATTTAAAATGGATAATAAGGATATATAAATTAAATAATTAAATAAAGAGTTTTCTAAATTTTTATTTTACTCATATTCTTTGAAGAAGCTTTTTTACTTTTATTTGGATTATTTTTTTTAAATTGAAATCAAGTTACCTATTTATATTATATATACTTTAAAAAATAATTTATAAAAATAGAATTATAATCTTTATCCAAAAATAAATCAATTGTTAGTTTTATTTATCGAACTTAAATTTTCATTTAAACTTGTATAAACATTATTTAACTGAATAACATCATCCATATCATTAACAGGCATAATATAATCTTTATTATTTTTTTTAAATGAACTATAAGAAATAAAATAATTTTTTTTTCTTTGATTTAATTCATTAACATCATCTTTTACTTTATCTAAATGACTTCTTTCAGTTTTAAAATGAGTTATTTTATTATTTCTTGATTTATTTCTAATATTTTCTTGAACTTCTTTTAATTTTAATTTATTTATACTCCCTTTTTTAACAATACGATTAGCACTTCTAAATTTATTTACCGTTTTTTTATGTTTTATATTAGTTTGAGTAAGGTTTTGTTTATCATTATCTTCTTTATCTAAAATATTAGATGAATCTTTATCTTTTAATAAATGTTTAAGTGATTTTATTTTTGTTTCTTTTCCAGTTATAATTGGTTCAGTTAACTTATTTATATTGTTCTTTGGAGAAGAATAAATATTTTCATTGAAAGTTGGTGAAATAGGTAATGCTATTGATATTTGTCTTGAATTTGTTTTCAAAGTTTGAGTTCCTAAATTTCTACTTCTTGATATTCTAAAATTTTGCATTTTTTGATTTTCTTTTTCTTTTTTTTCTTTAAGAAATTTTATTTTTTTCTCAACCATTTCTATTTTTTCTTGTTTTAATTGTTCTATTTTTTTTTCTTGATCTTTTTTATATAAAGATAATATTTGTGTTGCTCCTACATTTTTTTCTCTTATTTTATTAATTAATTTATTTATTTCTTCATCAATAATATTTCTTTCATCTTTTTTATTTGAATTATTATTTATCATTTTACTTTTTTTGAAAGAATGTGAATAATCATTTCTATTGTTTTCATTATCAATATCAAAGAAACTTATTTTTCCTTCTCTTGTTAAAAATGATTCAGCATTTCTTTTTTTTATTTCTGATGAATTTAATTCATCTGAATTATATTTTAATAAAGAAGGACTAATATTTTTTTCATTCATATTTCTACTATTTTTAGGACTTAAAGTTGCTATATTATCATATGTCACTTTTTTTAAACTATTTGGAGTATTATAATTTGACTTTAAATTTGATTTATGTTTATCTGATATATTTTTACCTCTTAATATAGATGGTTTATTATCTGATATATCAAAACGAGTATTTGTTATTGTGTCGTTTGTAGTTTGATTTATTTTAGTTTCACCAGTCAAACCATCAAATTTAAATTGGTTTGTATTTGGAATTTTATTATGTAAATTTAATTTATTCTTTAATATTAACTTTTCTATATTTTTCATATTATAATTTTTATTCTTTAGAATTAAATTTCCTAAAGATCTACTTTTTATTAAATATTTTTCTATATCCTTTTTATCTAATTTAAATTCTTCACTTACTTCACTATTAATTTTATCAAAAGATTTATTTCTTTTTAAAACTTGTCTTTTAATATCTTCATCTAAATTATTAATTTTATCATTTAATTGTGCTTTAAATATATCTTTTGCTGTAAAACATCCTGAATTAATTAACTTATTATCTTCTAATATTCTATTTATATTTTTCATATTATATTTTTTAATTTTAATTAGTAAATTTCCTAAAGATCTGCTTCTTATTAAATATTTTTCTATATCTTTTTCACTTAACTTAAATTCTTCACTTACTTTACTATTATTTTTATCAAAAGATT
>JAEEGL016092164.1_pt1 | contig 37189 bp, 31 predicted proteins | sample 9134231 | NCBI WGS metagenome assembly JAEEGL01 (sample SAMN16246548, study PRJNA631951) | gut metagenome | biome: gut microbiome; feature: rumen; material: fiber-attached | host: Bos | place: Iran: Karaj | collected 2018-10 | reverse complement strand
TCCGCATCCTGCCGCGGACATTCGCCCGAAACACTGCTTACCTGTCATTTCTACATTGCCGGACCAGATTGGGAGATGATATCCGAAGACGATTTTCCCGATTCCTATCCGGAAGCTCTCGCATTTTTCGGCAGCGAGGAACGGTTCCTGTATCATTATCAGTGGGTGGATGACAGATACATCCTGGCAGACCCGGAGTGGGAAAAAGCATACATCACAACAATGCCGGGCCTTCCTGAAGGAGAAGAGTGGCTGGTACATACAGACGCAGTCCCGTACTATGAAAAAGTCCTTGATTATCTGGATACGACCTTCTTCCGTGTCAGCGGGACGAACGGAGACACGGGGATCCTGCGCGCATCCCGTCTCGTCAGCACATATAACGGATGCTATGTGTCACGGTTTACAAGTTCCCGAAAATGGATAAGCCATCACGCATTCGGAACCGCGCTGGATCTCAACGCCAGAATGCAGCCCAACAAGAATGAACCCGAAAACAAAGAACTGATCCAGACCGAAGTCCAGGATCTTCTGACTTACAACGGGATCGTTGAAGAAGACGGTATCCTTTACTATGACTTCACCTACAGCGGTGAGTATGAGAACGACAGAAACGGAGTCCCTCAGACATGCGTCAACTATCTTCTCTACGAACTTGCATTTTACCGTGCCGGATTCGGCTGGGCCCACTATTACAAATCCTCCAGTGACGGGATGCATTTCTGTTTGTCCGAATTCATCACCTACAGTCACGAGGATCCCGAGATGGGTCTCCGCAAGGTTTTCGAGTATGCGGATCCCCAGATGGCTGAAGAACCCGAAGGTTCACAGGGCGAAAGCAAAAAAGCCTTTCATGCAAAACATCCGTAAGCGGGCACAAAAAAACAGCGTTCAAATGCGAACGCTGTTTCCTTTTTCTTAGCCTTAGCAGCTCTTGTTTTCCTTGGCGATGTCGCAAAGTTTAGCGAAAGCGGCGGCATCATATACAGCCAGTTCAGCCAGCATCTTGCGATTCATCTCGACGCCGGCATTCTTCAGGCCGTTCATCATACGGCTGTAGGACAGGCCGTTCATACGAGCGGCGGCATTGATACGCACGATCCACAGGCGACGGAAATCTCTCTTGCGGAGACGACGGCCGGTGTAGGCGTAGGAAAGGGACTTCATAACGGCTTCGGTAGCCGGACGATACTGCTTGGACTTGGCGCCAAAATAACCTTTGGCAAGCTTGAAGATTTTGCGGCGCTTCTTCAAAGCGTTGACTGCTCTTTTAACTCTAGCCATTTTCTTTTCTCCTTATCTCTGCGTATTAGCCCTGGATCAGCGTAGCGATGGTCTTGGACTCCTGCGTGCTGACATAGCCGCCGTGGCGCAGGTTACGCTTGGTCTTACGGGTCTTGCCGTTAAGCTTATGGTTCTTATAAGCTTTGGCGCGCTTGATGAGGCCGGCGCCGGTCATCTTGAACCGCTTCTTGGCGGAACTGCTGGTTTTCTGTTTCGGCATGAATGTCGTCTCCTCTCTTTGGTTTGGGGCTATTTCTTCTTCGGCCCCAGAAGCATTGTCATATTACGGCCTTCCATCAGGGGTTTGCGTTCGACCACGGCCAGATCTTCCAGTTCGGCGGCCACTCGGTTCAGGATCTCATAGCCGATTTCCGTATGAGCCATCTGGCGACCACGGAAATGGACGGAGACCTTGACCTTGTTGTCTTCCTCCGAAAGGAACTTGCGGGCGTTCTTGATTCGAACGTTCAGGTCATGTTCCTCGATCACCGGGGAGAAGCGAACTTCCTTGATGGTAATGGTTTTCTGATTGCGGCGAGCTTCCTTTTCCCGCTTGTTCATCTCAAAGCGGTACTTGCTGTAATCCATGATGCGGCAGACAGGCGGCTGTCCGTTGGGAGCGATCAGGACCAGATCGAGATCAGCTTCCTCAGCTTGCTGCAGTGCCTGTTCCAGAGATACAATACCCAGTTTTTCACCATCGGCACCGACCAGACGGACTTCCTCGGCCTGGATTTCGTCGTTGATCATAAGCTCGCTTTTAATGAGAAAACACCTCCGGAATATAAAAATACGGGCAGACAAAAGTCTACCCGTGCATGTCGAACATACGAACCTTACAACCTGATTATCGCAAGGTGAGAAGGGAGACTTCTGCTTACCCGAATATTATATCTGTTCAGTTTCCCCGTGTCAAGCGTTATTTTCCAATATTTTCGGTCAGTTTTTCCCCTCCGAGAACATGGATATGCAGATGCTTCACGCTCTGGCATCCATTCTCTCCCAGATTCGTCACAAGGCGGTATCCGCCTTCTTCCAATCCCTCCTGCCTTGCGCATTCCACAGCCGTCTTCAGCATTCCACTCACGAGCTCAGGGCACTCATCCACAGCTTCCGCGATGTTTGCCACATGGGGCTTCGCGATAACAAGGAGATGAACGGCTGCCTGGGGATTGATGTCCCGGATCACATAACAGAATTCATTTTCAACCAGTTTCGGAGAGGGTATCTCACCGTCCCTGATCGCACAGAAGATGCAGTCCATTGTTATTCCTTTCCGGGGCAGCGCCCCACAAGTCCATGGTTTTCCGCCGCACAAATTTCGGCGGAAACGATCCTGCCGATGTCATCTTTACCGGCAGGGCAGCTCACATGAAGATATTCGGGAGAAAACCCCCGGCCCAATCCGTCGTCTCCGATCTCTTCAATCAGGACGGGAAGTACAAGACCTATGCGCCGTTGTAAAGACTGTTTTTCCAGTCTTCCCGCCTCTTCACTCAACAAATGCGCTCTGCGGAGCTTTTCCTTTTTCGGAACCATACCGTCCATACGTGCTGCAGGCGTACCGCTTCGAGGTGAAAAGGGAAACACATGGATCGTATCGAAAGCGATCTCACGCGCAAAGGAGAGGCTTGTTTCGAAATCCGACTCTGTTTCACCGGGAAAACCTACAATCATATCAGTAGAAACGGTCACATCCGGGATCGCGTTTCTCACATTCTGCACATATCCGCGGAATGCCTCCGTCGTATAACGGCGGTTCATCCGTTTCAGTGTCGCATCGCATCCGGACTGAAGAGAGATATGGACATGAGGACACACATGCTTCAGATGTGCCAGCCGATCACAGAACGGCTCAGACAGAAGTGAAGGTTCCAGAGAGCCCATTCGGATACGCATAAGTCCAGGCACCTGATCCAGGGCTTCCAGAAGATCCATCAAGCCAGGAGAACCGCCCCAGTCTTTCCCATAGGAAGCCAGGTGAATGCCCGTAAGCACGAGTTCAGGAACACCGGACGCCGCGAGGGTCTCTGCTTCCTGCACAGCATCTTTCAGCGGTCGGCTGCGCAGTCCCCCGCGAACATAGGGAATGATACAATAAGTGCAGAAACGGTCGCACCCTTCCTGGACCTTCAGATTCATTCGGATATGCTCTGACGCATGGCTCACGCGCATCGTCTCGTATGATTCCTTTCGGGTAAATACGGGTATATCTGTCTGCGGTGTGTCCGATTTCAGATATGCCAGCAGTTTTTCCTTCAGTTCCATACGGGATGAAGTACCGATGACGACTCCGACGCCCGGTATCTCCGCCAATGTCTCCCCTGCTCTCTGAGCCAGGCAACCTGCTGCTACGACGATCTTCCCGGGGCCTCCGTACCGGCGCAGCATCTGACGGCTCTTCCTGTCCGCTTCCGCAGTGACCGTACAGGTGTTGATGAGAACAATATCCGCGTCTTCAGGATCCTGTACCGTAATGCAGCCTTCGCACTCCAGCATCTCAACCATGGCATCCGTGTCATACTGATTGAGGCGACAGCCCAGAGTATGCGCCCAGACCTTTTTACCAGCCAGAGTTCTCACTCTTCGGGACCTCGCGCCAAAAGGCCTACCCAGTCCTGTTTGGTCCGTCTCTCCAGCACTTTGAATCCATAAGACTCAAGCTTTTCCCGCACTTCAGCTTCCCGAACCTCGATGATGCCGGAAAAAACAGCGAGTCCGTGAGACTTCAGGTATCCCGGCAGCGTCGGTATGATGCCTAGGATCACATCCGCCACGATATTGACCATGACCATATCGAACCCGGTGCCGATCTTCTGCCGGATCTCTTCGTCTTCTACGGCATCGCCCACAAGAACTCTGCAAAGAGCCGGATCCTGCCCGTTCACTTCCATGTGTTCGGGTACGATCGTCAACGCCTTGCTGTCCACATCTACGGCAACAGCCTGTGCTGCGCCGAGATGAAGAGCCCCGATCGTGAGGATACCCGAGCCGCAGCCCAGATCCAGCACTCTGTCACCGGGATGCACGGTCTTCTCCATGAGTTCCAGACAAAGCTGGCTTGTCTGATGCTGTCCGGTTCCGAAAATATTGCCGTTGTGGAGTTTCAGGGGAATGCGGTCCGCATAAGCTTCAGGCATTTCCTCCCAGGTAGGAAGGATACAGAACCTCTCGCCTACGGGAACAGGGCGGAAGTATTTCTTCCATTCGTCGATCCATTCAGAATCAGCCTGTTTGGATGTATGACAGGCAAGGGATCCAAGGTCGACGCCAAGATCCATTGCCTTGAGTTCCTTCATCTTCTCACGAACGGCCTCCAGTTGCGCTGCGCCTGCGGCATCGTCTGCAAGCCAGATCTGCAGTGCGGGGCCTTCGTGACCCGTCAGCAGTTCATCCACGTCCGCATAATCCCAGTATTTGGCCTGTGCTTCGAGATCTCTCTTAATCTCTTCTGCGTCATCCACGACAGAAACCTGAGTGATGCCCAGTGCGTCCAGTGCTGCATAGACGACCTCGAGGCCTTCCTGCGTCGTCGGAATAGTTACCGTCAGGTAATTCATGTCTTATCCTCCGTGAACCAATCCCGGATACGGTCTCGGAAACTCTTGTTTTCCTGATATTCCTTCCCGGTCGCTCCGGATTCGAAATCCTTCAGCAGCTTCTTCTGTGCATCCGTCAGCTTTCGCGGGATCTCAACCTTGACCGTAACAAACATATCGCCGCGGCTTCTGGCGTTGGGAAGCTGTACACCGCTTCCGCGCAGTCTGAATACAGTGCCCGGCTGTGTACCTTCAGGTACCGTATAGGAGACCTTGCCGTAAAGCGTAGGGATGTCGATCGTACAGCCCAAAGCCGCCTGTGTCATGGTAAGAGGAATCTCGCAACGGATATTTTCCCCGTCCCGCTGATAGAAACGATGAGGTTTCACGCTGATTGAAATATACAGGTTGCCGTCCGGGCCTCCGTTGTAGCCGGCTTCGCCCTGTCCGCGCAGTACGATCCTTTCACCGTTGTCAATACCCGCCGGGATATTCACGGTGATCGTCCGGTTGCATCTCTTCCGGCCGCTTCCCATGCAGGAAGGGCATGGATCCGTCACGACAGAGCCTGAGCCTCCGCATCGTGGGCAGGGTCTTGAACTCTGGATGCGTCCCAGAGGCGTATTGGTGACCTGCGTCACAGTCCCGCGGCCTCCGCAGTCCGGGCATGTCTGTTTGCCGCGGCTGCTCTTGGAACCGCTCCCATGACAGTCAGGGCAGACTTCCTCGCGAGTCACACGGATGTCCTTTTTCACGCCGAACACCGCTTCCTCAAACTCGATCGTAAGGCGGTATTCCAGACTGCTTCCCTCGCGGGGACCGTTGCGTGTTCTGCGCCCGCCGCCGAAGATATCACCGCCGAAGAAGGATTCGAAGATATCACCCACGTCGAAGCCGCCGGAGAATCCGCCGCCGGAATAGCCTCCGCCTGCCTGAGGTCCGTCAAAGCCATAAGTATCGTAAGCGGCCCGTTTCTGCGCGTCGCTCAGTACCTCATATGCTTCTCCCGCCTCTTTGAATTTGGCTTCAGCCTCTGCGTCGCCCGGATGCAGGTCGGGATGGTACTTTTTGGCCAGGGTCCGGTACGCTTTTTTGATTTCATCGTCCGTGGCGTTCCGCCCTACGCCCAGCACCTCATAATAATCTCTTTTATCCGCCAATGTCTTCTTTCCTTCCTATCGAAGAAGATCAGGAATTCCGAAAAGGGGCGAAGCGTTCGCCCCTTTTCTTATTCCGTCGGTCAGTTCTTCACTTCGTAATCCGCATCTACGGATCCGTCATTGTTGCCGCCGTTTCCGGGCTGGCCGCCATTGAAACCGGCTCCGGGGCCTGCGCCATTGAAGCCGCCGTTGGGATCAGCCTGACCCTGAGCCTGCTGGTATACGGAGCCGAATACCTGCATGGAGACCTGACTGAGTTTTTCAAGAGCAGCCTTCAGCGTTTCGGTATCTCCGCCTTCTTTGGCTTTCTTCAGGTTTTCAAGCTCTGCCTGGACCTTTTCTTTATCGGCCTGATTGAGCTTGTCTCCCAACTCGTTGAGGGTCTTTTCAGTCTGATAGATGATGGACTCCGCATTGTTATGGAGTTCAACTTCTTCCTTGCGCTTCTTGTCCTCCGCAGCGTACTGCTCAGCCTCACGGACCGCACGGTTGATGTCCTCTTCGCTCATATTGGAAGAGGCCGTGATAACGACCTGGTTCTGGTTGCCTGTGCCCAGATCTTTTGCAGAAACGTGCACGATGCCGTTTGCGTCGATGTCGAAGGTAACTTCAATCTGCGGGACGCCACGGGGCGCTGCAGGGATTCCGGTCAGCTGGAAGCGTCCGAGCGTCTTATTGTACTGAGCCATTTCGCGCTCGCCCTGAAGCACATGGACTTCTACGCTGGACTGTCCATCCGCAGCAGTGGAGAACACCTGGCTCTTGCGAGTCGGGATCGTGGTGTTACGGTCGATGATGCGGGTGAAAACACCACCCAGGGTCTCGATACCCAGAGACAGAGGCGTTACATCCAGCAGAAGCACGTCTTTGACTTCGCCGCCCAGTACGCCTGCCTGGATGGCTGCACCGATCGCGACGCACTCATCCGGGTTGATGCCCTTATAAGGCTCTTTGCCGGTCACGCGCTTGACAGCTTCCTGCACTGCCGGAATACGGGTGGAACCGCCGACGAGGATCACTCGATCGATATCGTTTGCCGTAAGGCCGGCATCCTGCAGAGCCTTGTTCATGGGACCAACGGTCGCTTCGACCAGATCGGCCGTCAGTTCATTGAACTTGGCACGGGTGATCGTTACGTCAAGGTGTTTGGGGCCGGTCGCATCCATCGTGATGAAGGGCAGGTTCACGTTCGTGCTCATCATGCCGGACAGTTCGATCTTGGCCTTCTCAGCGGCTTCCTTCAGACGCTGCAGAGCCATACGGTCCTGACGCAGGTCGATTCCGTTGTCCCTGCGGAAAGAATCCGCAAGGTAATCGATCAGGCGCTGGTCGAAATCGTCGCCGCCCAGGCGGTTGTTGCCGTTGGTGGCCAGGACTTCGAATACGCCGTCGCCGATCTCAAGAAGACTGACGTCGAATGTACCGCCGCCCAGGTCATAGACCAGGATTTTCTGGTTGTTTTCTTTATCGAGGCCGTAAGCAAGCGCGGCAGCCGTAGGCTCGTTGATGATACGCAGGACTTCGAGGCCTGCGATCTTGCCTGCATCTTTGGTCGCCTGGCGCTGTGCATCGGAGAAGTAAGCGGGAACAGTAATAACTGCCTGGGTCACGGTCTCGCCGAGATAGGCTTCCGCATCCGCTTTCAGTTTCATAAGGATGAAGGCGGAGATCTCCTGGGGGCCATAACTGTTGTTGTCGATATTGACCTTGAAGCTGGTGCCCATCTCACGTTTGATGGAAGAAATGGTCCGGTCGTGGTTCGTGACAGCCTGACGTTTTGCGACGGTGCCTACGAGGCGCTCGCCGTTGTTCAGAAAAGCCACGACGGAAGGCGTGGTGCGGTTGCCTTCGGGATTGGGGATGACGACGGGCTCGCCGCCTTCCAGAACTGCTACGCAGGAATTGGTCGTACCGAGATCGATGCCGATGATTTTAGACATAACTTATATCCTCCTGAAAATGGATTTTTGATTTATTGGGCCACCTGCACCATAGCGGCGCGGATCACGCGCCCACGGGCAGTATAGCCTTTTTGAAACACGTTGACGATCGTGCCTGCAGGATGTTCATCATCCGCCTCGCACTGCATCACCGCGTGATGAACGTTGGGATCGAAGGGGATACCCGTATCGACTGCTTCCAGTCCCAATCCGGCCATGGCATCCTGCATCTGGCGCAGGATCATATCGACGCCCTGCTTGAACGGAGTATCCTCCGCCTCCGCGGCAAGGGCTCTTTCCAGATTGTCCAGGACAGGCAGCATCGCGGCAAGTGCCTGACGCGTTCCTTCATCCCTTGAATCCGCCATCGCCGACACGTTGCGCTTGCGGTAGTTGTCGAATTCTGCCTGAAGTCTCTGGGCATGAGACAGATATTCAGCAGCTTTCGCTTCTGCTTCCGCGATCGGATCCCTTTCGGGTTCTGCGGCTTCCGATTCTCCGGTTGGCTCTTCAGTCTCCGGTTCTTCCTGCGGAACAGGCTCCTGCTCCTTCAGGATCTCTTCCGCCTCTTCAGCCGCTTTTTTCTTTTTAGTCATTCTTCTGCTCCTTATCCGGGTGCTTACGTCCCTGCGCCGCTGCCAAAGCGGTATTCAGAGAACGTCCGACCTGGTTCATTATTCCGATGACGTGCGCATAATCCATACGCACAGGTCCGATCACCCCAAGAGTGCCCATCGTGCGATTGGCAACTCGGTACCCTGCCGTGATGACCGAATAATCCTTGAGGTCCGCATCTCCGTTCTCTCCTCCTATGGTCACAGAGAGATCGCGGTGGGTCCGCTTGCTCATCAGCCGGTAGAAGCGTTCATGAGACTCCATCATCTGCAGGAAGTCTCTCGCCCTCTCCATATCCCAGTATTCGGGATGCTGAAAGATGTTGACCGTTCCTTCCATAATCAGGTCTCCCTGATCGGCCTGGACTACGGAGTCCTCCAGAGCCCGTGACAATTCGTCAAAGAAAGAACTGTAACGGTTTCGTTCCTGACGCAACTCCTGCGCTGCCGCAAGATTGATATCCGTAAGCGCATGCCCGGCAAAGCGTTCAGTCAGGATCCGCGACACCGCCAGAAGGTGCTCTTCCGTCATCTCTTCTGGAATCCGAATGATCTTGTCCTTTACGACAGCTGTATCAGTCACCAGAACGACCAGCGCTGATCCGCGATCCAGCAGCACAAGCTGGATCCTGCGCAGTCTTGCTCTCCTCATCTGGGGAGCCAGGACCATCGCCGTATAGTGGGTCAGATCGCTCATCAGGCTGGCAGCCTGGTGCATGAGTTCTTCGGTCTCCCAGGAACCATCTGCAAGATCCTGTATGGCTCTGCGTTCCTGTTCCGGAAGGGAGGTTCCTTCCATCAGTTCATCCACGTAGACTCGGTAAGCGAGATTGCTCGGTACGCGCCCGGCGGATGTATGCGGTTGGATCAGCAGGCCCATCTCCTCCAGATCACTCATTTCATTACGGAGCGTTGCGGATGAAAGATCCTGCACATACCGGCGGGAAAGAGTTCTGGACCCGACCGGCTGAGCCGTAGCCACATAGTCGTCGACGATCGCTTTCAGGATCCGCCTTTTGCGTTCATTGAGGTCCATGCTTCCCCCTCCTTTTGTTGTTAGCACTCTCTGCAGATGAGTGCTAACACTTTGTACTATACACATCGCTCATTGTTTTGTCAATACTTTTTTTGAAAAGTTTTTCTGATCCACTGAAATGGATAACGGACTATGCCGTTCCGTATATCGGTTCATAAGCACACAAAAAACCCCGCACATCATGTGCGGGGCTTTGGCTCCCCAGGTCTGACTCGAACAGACAACCCTTCGGTTAACAGCCGAATGCTCTGCCATTGAGCTACTGAGGAATATCCGGAACGATGGATATTGTACTCCCCGCTTCTGGAAAAGTCAAGAGGTAATTTTCAAAAACTTCAGCAAGCAGAACAATGCATCCGATCACAAATAGCAGTCCCCGAAACAGGTCTGAGTTTCGGGGACAATCATTATCATTCTACGGTCAGCATCATGGCCACCCGGGCAAACTCGGGTTTCAGATCTCTCTCTGCCGTCATCTCCAGGTATGGCAGTCCGGTCGCAGCCCAGTGAACACGCCGTACGGCAGGCTTGCGGCCCAAGGATTTACCCGTTTCATCATGCGGGACAGCGTGATAAACCATCATGTCATCTCCCGTTTCATGATCCTTCACGAAACTGTTATGTCCGGGGCCGTATTCACCGGGTACGCTTTCTTTCGTCAGAATGGGATACGGAAGCCAGTCCCATGCCGCAGGATCCAACAGATTGGTCCCGGCTTTTGCCCGGAGAAGGCCGAGATCATACAAATCTGCCATCCCCGTGGAAGACCCCGAAACAGTAATGAACAGGTCGTCTCCGTGACGAAGAAGATAGGGGCCTTCGTCAACCTCCGTTTCATAGCGGTCCCATCCGTACATGGGACGAACGACACACTGAGGCTCGCTTGTTGCCTGCCACGGGGATTTGGGATCGATTGTCGCGATGTAGATATCCGCAGGTTCGGGAGCGTCCTTTCCATCGACTATGGGCCATTTGCGGTCCGACCACATCACATAGTGGACCCCGTCAACGCAGAAATAGGTCATATCCAGCGAGATGCCGCCTTCTGTCAGGGGCTTTCCATTCGGTTTCACGCACAGACGCGGCGCTTCCCAGGCCAAAGGATCAGCAGGATCTCCATGGCAGCACAGCACATGTGCCTGCACGGACGAGACAGGTCCCAGGCAGCGCGCCGTCAGGATGCAGGGAACGCCGTCGATCCAATGAAGTTCAGCGGCCCAGGTACCGATTCTCTGAGCACCGGGCACGTCAGCCACATGATGGACGACAATCGGTTCAGCTGTAAACACATCTTCCAGCCGGGAAGCCGTCCTCAGAACGATGTCCTGCCCGCCGGATGAAGTCAGATAATACCGTCCTTCATGAAACACAACGGCCGGATCCGACATGTTGCCTCTTCCGCGCATAGGGGCGCCTGGCCTCTCAGACAGTTCCATCGGGAACGGCCAGACTTTGTTTCTGATCGTACCATGCAGCAGATACTCACCGGGCGACTTTGTATCGACGGCTTCCAGTTCGGCATGATCCCAATCGATCGATTTTTCATGCGTTGATCCATCGCTGTACAGGCAAAGCGCTTTAGGCAGATGGTTCTCATCCAGCTCGTCTCCGCGCTTCAGTACGATTCGCATGGGAGCCACACCCACGTTTTCTATCACACCGAGATAACGGTCAATGACATCTGCCTCTTCTTCGCTGATCTCAATTATGTTGCCCGGTACGGCACCTTGAATCCCGCAGTCCGAGCATGCAAACAGAGTACGCTCATCGGATTTCTCCACATCCCAGATTTCTCGGAAACAGCGGGTTTTCCCATGGAATATACCTTTCTCAGTTTCCCATTCCACCAGGCATTCGTCCCCATCCTGCCTGCAGCGGGGACGGCGGATCATTCCTTCCGCAACTTTGAGGAAGCCTGATTCCTCAAAACGTACGAGGTCATTTGAACGGAAGACCATGATGCTTCCCTCGCTCAGGGGATCCGGCGCATTCCGGTTGCGGCGTACTGCCAGGATCACGAAGGTCCCGTCCTTCATGCGGAAGGCCCACGGATCGATCAAGGTTTTGGTCGTACCCTCATGAGGTCCCTCGTCAAAGGTCCCTTTCGCAAACAAAACGCCCGTATTGTTCCGGAGCGGCGTGAACCGCACGCCGTCCCTTGACAGCGCAAAATGCACGGCGTGCTCCCAGTCACAGTTCCAGGCTACATGTCCGGGATAGTTACTGTCGTCATAGCAGCCTTCTCCGGATTTTGTATAAGCAAAAACATAGGCCATGATGGCTTCCTCCCTGCTGATGATCTAATGAAAGCGTACACGGAAACAGGACTTCCGTCAAGGAGACGGACTCGCTTTTCTTCCTCAAAGATCTGTCATATAATAGTATTATGGATATGGATCTTACACTAACCCCTATCGCTCATATCGAGAATGCGCTTCCATCCAAATTCGGAACACCGAGGCAGAGCGGCCTTGTTCCGGAACTCGTCTCCCGCGTCGTGTTTGAACCCGGTTTCAGAGATGCGAACGGGATACGCGGGCTTGAAGGCTTCTCGCACATCTGGCTGATATGGGGATTTCATCTGAACAGGAAAGCAGAATGGAATCCGACCGTCCGTCCGCCCCGTCTGGGAGGGAACGAAAGGATCGGCGTCTTCGCGACCCGTTCTCCTTTCCGTCCCAATCCCGTCGGGCTGTCCTGCGTCGTGCTGGAAAGAACGGGAACAGACAGCGGAATCCCATATTTGATCGTATCAGGCACCGACCTTGCGGACGGGACTCCGATCTATGACATCAAGCCGTATCTGCCGTTCACGGACAGCCGACCGGACGCAAAGGCAGGGTATGTAGACTCACGTCCTCGGAAGCTGCTCGAAATACGGGATCCCGACGGCCTTTTTTTCAATCTTTCAGAAGAGGACAGGATAGTCCTGCAGGGTCTTCTGGCTCAGGATCCCCGCCCGGCTTATCAGACGGATCCGGAAACCATGTACGGCATGCGTTACGGAAAGTGGGACATCCGGTTCCGAGCCGATGAGAAAGCTGTCATCATTCTCTCGATAGAGCCTGAAGACGCCGAACGCGTAAAATAGCCCAAAGGATTGCTTTTTTTCGGGGGGTATGCTATGCTCGTGGATGAAGGTTCATCATACAGATTCAAGGAGGCAGCCACCTATGAAAATCCGAAAAGCTGCAGAAGACTACCTGGAAGCTATGCTCATGCTCCGTGAACAGAAAGGCTTCATCCGCTCTGTCGATATCGCTGAGCAACTGGGTGTGACGAAGCCCAGCGTGAGTTATGCCACAAAACATCTGAGAGAAAACGGATACATCTCCATGGACAAAGATGGGCTCATCACTCTGCTCCCTCCCGGCATGAGAATCGCCAAATCCATCTACACACGTCACAAAGTCCTGAGCCGGTTCCTTATCAGCTTGGGCGTCGATCCGGAGATTGCAAGAGAAGACGCCTGCAAAATCGAGCACGACCTGACCGAGGAGAGCTTTCAAGCGATTCGCCGCCATACGGAAGAAGCGGGATCGTGACATCCAGTCATATTGACAAATAAAACGCCCGACATCATTTCAGATGCCGGGCTTTTTCATACTATGTACTTTACGTTTGTTCCTTACGGAATGCAAGCCTTATCCGGGAAGACGGAAAGCCTTGCGGAAGGGATCATCACAATTCTCACGGAAAGGCCGCATGACGAAAGACAGGCTGCGTTTTTCCTGTTTGAGCTGATGCTTGGGCAGAGGAATCGGTCCGCAGGAATTGCTTCCAAGCCCGTTCTGCGCAGCATCGATGTTCAGATAGACTGCATCTTCTCTTTCAAGTTCATAAGGATGGTCAGCCGCATCCAGAGCTTCGTCCGTATAGTGACGGGCTGTGAAAATGAATTCAGGTTCAGCAGCAAAGATCAGGCCTTCGCCGACGTTGTCCGTCAGAGCCACGAAAGCCGTGTGTCCGTGTGCACCGTTCTCCTGAGGCCGCACATAGTCTTCATGAAGATCTTCCACAAACGCAGTGTACAGATCGATGAAAGCGGATTCTTCCTTGTCGATATAGTTCTCATGAGGACCTTTTCCGAAGTAGATCACACGGTCAAGACGGTCTGCCAGTTTGAAGCTCACACCCAAGCGGGGCAGATAGGGCAGATCCATCTTGAATCCTCTGCCGCCTCGAGGCTCGAAGTGAGGATCGAAATCGGCTTTCACACGGATCGAACCATCAGGATAGACACTGTATGCAAGCTGTTCATCGCATCCGATTTTCTGGCTCGGAGCCCCGGTGCGCACCGAGAACTGCAGATCCACGCGGTCCTCCTCAGCTTTGTAGGAGAAGGAAGCCACCCGATGCTGCAGATGATCCAGCCGATACGCACGCCACTTAGCCTGAATCCCTGTGGGAATCCCTTCATGAGGCACACCGTCGTTGTCTACAGGCGCACGCCAGAGATTGGGACGAGGTCCTTCCTCCACGAGCTGGGTATCTCGATAACTGTACTCACAGAGCCCGCCGGTCGTAAGATCGAACGCAGCGGAGAACTCGTCTCCTTCAACCAGCAGAATCTTCTCTTCATCAAACACCTGGGCGCTGAGGACACCTTCAATCTTTTCTTCGGCCGCTACGGGACGATTCAGGATGAACTGTTCCTCCGCTACGACATAACCAGGATCAGCCCATTCGGTTTTGTCCTTCTGAGAGAACTGAATCTTCAGAGTCACAAAAGCCTGTTCGGGGATCTTGGGCAGATCAAGAGGCACCGTCACGGTACCGCCTGCGGGCAGATCCTCGATATTGAGCTTGCCGCCTGCGATCTGACGGGCGTTCGCCTGCAGATACCAGATACCATCCAGATCGGACAGGTCGATGAAGTCACGCCGGTTGATGAAGGTCACTTTCCCATCCTCATAGCACATATCTACGGGCTGGATGATCTTCTTGTATTCCAGAAGGCCGGTGTGGGGTTCGCGGTCCGGATAGTTCAGACCGTCCACACAGAAGATACCGTCATGAGGATACTCTCCGAAATCTCCGCCGTAAGCGAAGAAGTCTTCTCCCGTCTCACTGGTCTGGAGGATCCCGTGGTCGACCCACTCCCAGATACAGCCTCCGATGAGTCTCGGATAGCGATAGATCTCATTCCAGTATTCACGAAGAGCACCGGGGCCGTTGCCCATGGCATGCGCATATTCGCACATGAAGTAAGGTCTGGGATCATCGCTCTCACCCTCATCGTGGATGCCCTTGCGCATTCCCTCCTCGAAGATCGAGGGATCCGGAGAATAAACAGGCGGATACATCGTGGATACGATATCACAGTAGGGAGCGTCATAGGCGCGCTCATGGTGTGTCAGGCGGGAAGGATCCATCTCATGAGACATCTTGATCATTTCCTGCTGATGGGTCCCCACTCCGGATTCATTGCCGATCGACCAGATGATGACACTGGGATGGTTGAAGTCACGCAGGATCATGCGCTCCATGCGGGCTTTGTATGCCGGCAGGTAGTCCGGATCAGAAGACAGGGCGAATCCGTTCACGCCATCACCGTGAGTCTCCAGATCCGTTTCGTCCACCACATAGAATCCATAAATGTCCGCAAGATCCAGAAGTCTGGGATCCGGCGGATAGTGGGACGTACGGATGCAGTTGATGTTATGGCGCTTCATCAGGTTCACATCTTCCAGAAGCGTCTCCATAGGAGTCACAAATCCCAGAAGGTAATGTGTATCATGATGGTTCACGCCTTTGAGTTTTACAGGGCGTCCGTTCACGAGCAGCGCTGCATTGGAAGCAACTTCGATCACGCGGAAGCCAACTGCAACGCGATGTACGGAAACCGTTTCCTCTTCTTCCGTCAGTTCCGCATACAGAGTATACAGATTCGGAGTCTCAGCAGTCCAGGGAGCAACAGAGGGGATCTCCCAGAAAAGCGTAAGATCTTTTTCTTCACCGGAAGCAACTGTCACATCCAGAGACTGGCTGCAGACCGTATCACCGTCCTCATCTTCCAGCGTCAGCTTCAGCACAGCTGATTTATCTGTCTCGCCGTCATTGGCGAACATGGTACGGATCTTAAGGGTTCCGTCCTTGTACTCGTTGACAAGTCCCGGAGTGATCTGCATGTCACGCAGACGCAGAGAAGGTTCTGAAATCAGGGCGACGTCACGGAAAATGCCGGAGAGACGCCACTTGTCCTGATCCTCCAGATAAGTCCCGTCGCTCCACTTGAAAACTTTGACCGCCAGGACATTCTCACCTTCCTGGATTTTGTCGGTCACATCGAATTCGGCGGGGACATGGGGAACTTTGTCCATACCGACATAGACACCGTTCAGATAGACTTCAAAGCAGGAATCCACACCGTCGAAGACGATGCGCGTACGGCGTTCCGGATCCAGACGGCTCACACGGAAGACCTTGCGGTAGCACCCCACAGGGTTATCGTCAGGTACATAAGGCGGATCATAAGGGATAGGATACTGGACGTTCACATACTGAGGCTCGTCATAGCCCTCCATCTGCCAGCATCCGGGAACAGTCAGGTCATCCCATTCCGCATCATAGCAGTCGGGATCCGTAAAGTCATCCGGTACTTCCATGGGGTTCGCGCACCAGAGAAAGCGCCAGGTCCCATTCAGCTGACGGTAATAGCGGGAATCACCGCGAAGACCGTCATGGGCGCTCTCCAGGCTGTGAAATGGAAAAGCCAGGCTCCTGCCTGCTTCACGGTTCACATGCAGCAGACCGGGGTTCTGCCAGAAGGGAAGATTGTTCGGTAAAGCCATTAGTCATACCTCCCGAAGAAAGTCATTTTGCCGATACCATTATATCGGAATCAGACATCCGAATCAACAGAAATCAATCCCGGACATGCTCTCTTGATAGCTTTTCCGATGAAGGCACAGGGCTTGACGGAAGCAGATTTCTATGGTAACTATATAAGGCAACAGGAGGTAGCATCGACTGAATGAGTAAAAAACTTGTAGTCGCGGAAAAGCCGTCCGTCGGACGGGACATTGCCCGGGTTCTGGGTTGCAGAGGCCGTGGAATGGGCTGTCTCATCGGCGACGAATACGTAGTCACATGGGCAATCGGGCATCTGGTCTCCCTGGCCAGTCCTGAAGAGCTAGACCCGAAATACCAGAAATGGAACATGCAGGATCTTCCCATCCTGCCGAAAGAAATGAAACTCAAGGTGCTGGAACGTGTTCAGCGCCAATTCGATATCGTATCCCAGCTCATGAACGATGAAGAGATCGGATCGATCATATGCGCCACCGACTCAGGTCGGGAAGGCGAACTGATTTTCCGTCTCATCTATCAGGTCGCGGAATGCAGAAAGCCTTTTGAACGGCTGTGGATCTCATCCATGACAGACGACGCGATCGAAGAAGGCTTTGCCAATCTGCGTCCAGGTTCTGATTATGACAACCTGTATGCGTCAGCACAGTGCCGCTCGGAAGCGGACTGGCTCGTCGGAATGAACGGAAGCCGTGCTTATTCGGTGTCCTATGGCACTCATCTGTCCGTAGGACGGGTACAGTCTCCTACTCTTGCCCTCATCGTACGCCGTGAGGAAGAGCGTCAGTCTTTTGTTCCAGAAGCATATTGGGAACTCACCGCTTCGTTCGGTTCCTATAAGGGGACATGGTTCGATCCATCCCGTGAAAAAGATGCTACCCACATCACGCAGACCGACTATCCCAGAATCCGTGCGATCGCGGACAATCTGAAAGGACAGAGCGCGGAAGTCACGAAAGTGGAAATCAAAGAAGAATCGACGAAGCCACCTCTGCTTTACGATCTGACGGAGCTTCAGCGTGACGCGAACCGCCGTTTCGGCTGGCCTGCCAGCAAAACGCTCCGGATCGCTCAGAGCCTGTACGAAAAAAGGAAAGTCATCACCTATCCCCGTACAGACTCCCGTTATCTTTCCCACGATCTGGTCCGCACGCTCAAAAGCCGCCTGGCCAAGTTCCAGTGCGCCCCCTGGCAGCCTTTTGCCGACGAAGCCATGCAGAGCGACAGGAATCTGTTCGGCCGTTTCATCAATGACAGCCGGATCACGGATCACCATGCGATCATCCCCACCGGTCGCACAGCTGAAACCAAAGGCTGGAGCGATGATGAAAAGACGCTTTTCGATCTTGTGGCACGCCGTTTCATTGCGATGTTCCTTCCCGATCAGGTTGCAAAGCTGACGACTGCCATCACGGTGGCATCCGGAGAATCCTTCCTTTCTCACGGACGCAACCTTCTTCAGGAAGGCTGGTCCAAAGTCTATGCTCCGATTGCCGCAAAACGTGTGGCAAAGGATGACGTTCAGGCCGATTTCCCCGATCTTACGGAGGGGATGGCCCGTAAAGTCACTTCCTGTAAAATGGCGGAGAAAAAAACGCAGCCGCCTGCCGCATATACGGAAGCTATGCTTCTGTCTGCCATGGAACATGCAGGGCGTCAGATCGAAGACGAAGAACTTCGGCTCCAGATGGCCGACTCCGGGCTCGGAACCCCTGCGACCCGTGCTTCCATCATTGAACGGCTGATCCAGGTCGGTTATATCCGCAGAGTCGGCAGACTGCTCAAACCTACCGAAAAGGGTATGGCCCTGATCAAGATCCTGCCTTTTACGCTCACCAGTGCCGAAACGACGGGAAGATGGGAAAAGGGCTTGGCGGAAATCGGCCGCGGAGAACGCGATCCCGGACACTTCATGGAAGAGATCCGCGGTCTGACCTGCACAATCGTGGAAGATGCGAAAGAAAGACGCGTAGGTGTCACGTTCCCCGAAGAAAGTTTTGCTCCGCGGGATCCATCTGCTGCAAAAGTCGCTTTGGGGACCTGTCCCCTGTGCGGTGGAACCGTATATGAGAATTCCAAGGGATTCTATTGTTCCAACTGGAGGGCCCGTGGCTGCCGGTTCACACTGTGGAAGCAGCAGAAAGGCGACGACGGCCGTCCGGCACTCGGTCCGGAACAGATCAGAACTCTTCTGGAGAATGGGACTCTGGCTTTCACCGAAGGCACGCTCGAACTGCAGAAGACAGCTCCCTTCTATCTCTGGAAGCCGGGCAAAGCCTGACCATGCGTCTGGATAAGTACCTGACGCTCTGCGGCCTTGGCAGCCGGAGAGAAGTCCGAAAGATCATTGCCTCCGGAGGGATCGAGGTAGACAGTATCCCCGTCTTAAAGCCGGAAACAGAGGTCCATAACGGCGCACGCGTTACCTGGGACGGGGAAAATCTCGTCTACCGTCCGTATGTCGTGATCGCCATGAACAAACCGGCAGGATATCTGACAGCAACGCGCGACGCGCACGCAAAGACAGTTCTGGATCTGCTCCCGCCGGAGCTGCAGCGCCGCGATCTCTCCCCCGCCGGACGTCTTGATAAGGATACTACCGGGCTGCTGATTCTGACGGACCGGGGCGATCTGGTCCACCGTCTGATCTCTCCGCGTCATGAAATCTCCAAGGTCTACTCAGCCGAACTGGACCGTCCTGCTGACGGTTCCGATGCGGAAGCGTTCGCAAAGGGATTGGATCTGGGCGATTTCACGTCGCTTCCCGCCGTTCTGGAGATCCTTCCCGGATCTGAAGCCAGAGTTACGGTGCACGAAGGAAAATACCATCAGGTCAAAAGAATGTTCGAAGCTCGGGGAAAGACTGTGCTCAGTCTGCACAGAGAGGCAGTCGGCCCCATTCATTTGCCTCCTGAACTTTCTCCGGGAGAATGGCGTTACTTCACGGAAGAAGAATGCCGCATCCTGTTGGATGCCTGCGGGCTTAAAATCTGAAACAACCATAAAGCCTCGTACCGGACGGTACGAGGCTTTTCCTTCTCCGAACGGAACGCTTCGTTACTTTCTGCGAAGGATCAGTACGGACAGAGAATTGGCAGGCGCAGGATACTGGAACGTTCTGGCCGCTCCTTCACGAAGGAAACTCATCTCCTTGACGTGTTCCGGATCCTCAGGTGTGTTCTGCGCAAGAGGATCGTCTGTCAGCAGTTTCAATTCGTATCCGTCCTCGACTTCGGTATCCAGACAGATCTCGATGTTTTCATCCTTGTCCGTGAAATTCACGATCTTGACAATCACTTTTCCATCGTCTGTATCCGCAACAGCTTCCACGGCAGGGTAGTGCGGCAGCACGGCACTGACCGTTTTTTCTCCGTCGATATAGCAGTCAAATCCGCCCTTATAGCTCACGACTTTGAAATCATGCCAGCCGAGTTCCAGTTCTTTCCCGCTCTTTTCACTCAGGAGATCGGACTTGACGGAACGTGAAGTCTGAACCCAGTTGCCTTTATCCGTGATCCGCCATGTGAAGCCGCGCGCGTTGCGGGGTGTCCACTCCTCCATGCCTCCGTTATTGACGAATGCCTGGATATCCAGGGAACCGGCAAAACAGACCGAGATCGAGAATTCAGATGCTTCCTTAGGTTCGTCTCCGAAGGTGACAGCTGTTTCCGTAGGTGATGCAAGGTGCAGGGTAGGACCCATGGAGGGTCGGGGTTCCGGATCTCCCGGTACAGTGACAAATCCGCCGTCTTTTTCTGCGACCGTGCCTTTGAGTGTATGGGACACGCCGGCATCGGCTCCGTCCACCATTGCGTCACGGAATGCGAATCCATCAGGTGCGCTGACGGAATAGATGCCCTTCATCGGTTTGAAGATCGTTTCCGCTTCCACCTTCGCATCCACGAAATCACGTCCGCGATAGCCGCCCATCAGTTTCAGCATAGGCCACGAAGGAATGCCGTAGCTCATTTTATTGTCGAAACACAGAAGGTTCGGGTACCATTTGTAATAAGTCAGGTTTTCGAGAAGAGGTGCATAGCATGCCAGCCTGCAGACGTCCTGATTCTTCTCAAGACCCATCAAGAACATGGCTTCACCCAGGGCGGCACGCAGTGTCGCCGGCTGGCCCTGTGTCACGGCATATTCGCCGATAAATACGCCCGGACCGGGTCGTTTGTATCCGTCATAGCGGTGCACACTCTCTGCAAAGAATTCCGGTGTGGAATAGTAGTGCTCATCCACGATCTCGGAAGGCAGTCCTCTCTCTTCTACATGCAGACAGGTCAGGAAAGTGATGTCGGGATAACGCGACTTGAGTTCGCGGTACATCCATTCATAATACTCATAATACTCTTCACAGTATGACTCATTTCCGATCTCAACATAATCCATGCCGAAAGGTTCGGGATGACCTGCTGCGGCACGCATATCGCCGTACTTCGTTCCTGTAGGCGCAGTGGCATACTCGATCGCAGCGATTGCTTCGTCCAGGATCCGCTGTTTCTGTTCTCCCTTGAAGAACTGCACGCAGGTAAACACGTCGCCTATGCCGCAGTTGACGACATAGAGTTTTTTCATGGAAAGATCTTCGCAAAGCTGCAAGAATTCATGATAACCGAATCCGTTGCTGGTCCGGTAGTTCCACATGTTCCAGAAGGACGGACGTTCCCAGACGGGACCCGTGATCCGTGAAAAGAACGGGATCGTCGCGAAATTGAATCCCTCCACGAAGCCGCCGCCCGGATAACGGAGAAAAGCAGGTTTCATTGCCGCCAGCTTTTCCACGAGGTCTTTGCGAAGCCCGTGTCCGTTGTAGGTATCCGCCGGCATGAGTGACACGAATCCGATATGCAGTTCACAGGCGTCCTCAGCTTCCAGGACGAACAGAGTCTGGCCGTCCGTTCCGCAGCTGACGAAAGTACAATCATAGCGGGCATAGCCTTTGTTTCCGACCTGGAATCTGTTTTCGGAATAGACCATACCGGATCTGGAAATGAGCTTCACGGACACACGGACGGGTTTGTCTGCAAAAGCAAACATATAAAAAGGATAAGCTTTTCCCGTTTCCACATAGATGCCCTGATAACCTACATTACGGATCCTGCCGCCGGCTTCGAACTTCACGCGGAGAGACGTCTCGCGCTTATCGTTCAGGCAGCACGTCGCATCGAGATCCATTTCTGCGTTTTCAGAATACCATCCCGGGATCGGTGTCGGTTCGATTCCGTTGGGCTCCAGCCAGCGGGTCAGTCCTTCACCATGGTTGAATTCTCCTTTATAGCCGGTAGTCTTTTCAACGAAATACTCGGTGTCGCCCTCAAATGCTTCGCAGTTGTCCGGCATGAGCGAATCCTCAAAAGAACGGTTGCGGATCATTTCGGGATAGATGCCCGAATCGCTTCCCCTGTTCAGGTCTTCATAGAAAATGCCGTACAGATCTTTCTGAACAGGAAATTTCGGCGATCCAGTCTGTATGGTGATGCGTGTCATGTGATCCTCCTTTTGTGTTCGTTTTCTCCAATTCATTGTATCATACGGTCATGTGCTGTCCAGTTACTTTTTGTTCGAACAGTAAAAAAGGGAGCTCCGCTCAGTTAAGCGGCCTCCTTGTGTTTTGATGAGCTTAAAAGATATCCTTTTCTATGTGCCGGTCTGTCTTTTTTTCTTTCTTCCTGTCTCCATGAGCCGGACCAGTTCCGAGGCCAAAAGAAAACCTTCCCGAATATCCAGCTCAGCTACTCTTTCATCCTGATACCATTTTGCCGTATGCAGTTCGGATATCTTTTCATGCAGCGCATCCGTATGGTCTAGGACCCAGACGGATAACGCCTGTCGGAAAGCAGATGCGTCAGCAGACGACGTAAGCACTGCCGGCATTTCGGCAGGGCCGGTCTGAAGCCATCTGGCGTTCTCCCTGCATCGCCGGATCAGATAATTCTGCGCCAGAACTTCATAGGCCCTGTGATGATAGAAGCGGTAGTATTCCTCATTATGGGCCATTGTACAGTAATCACACGCAAAATGTGCAAGCGTTCCCAGAAGCCAGTCCCGTCTCCATCCGTCCGGCATGCTCCGCACTCTCTCAGCACGATCCAGGAACTTGCTTCCGGATTCTCTCCAGCGGTGTATGGGTTTCAGCTCAAACCAGTCCGGCATCAGGCACCCCAGTTGGAAAGCCAGGGATCTCCTGCCCCTTAAGGCTGCTTCTCCGACTATCCAGTGTACAACCCATCTCATACTGTTTCCGCTCCTCCTTCATATACGATTCATTATAGGTTCTGAAAAATGCTTGTCAATCCTTTCAAAGTTTCCTGCACGCTGCGAAGAGAGAGAACGGAATCACACATCCGGACATGAGATCCAGCAGGTCCGTACCGGAATTCACCCGTTCAAGGGGACAATCGGGACCGCCAAGCACAGGACGCGCTGCAAGCTCTCTTTCCTCCATCGCATGATAAGCTCTGTAAACACATCTTGCAGTACAGTCCACGATGAGGGGATATTCCGAACAGCTTTCCAGAAACTTGAGATTCTCCTGTGTGTGCTCGAGAAGAACCGGTTCAAGGCTGAGAAAGACCTTCCCCTGACCATATCTGCATGCCATATAGGTTTCTCTGTTCTGACATTCTCCGTACAGAGAAGCCAGAAACGCAGCTTCCGCCAGAAGGCTGAGTCCTCCCGCATTCCGATAATACCGGATATCGGCGATCTCGCCTTGAAAATACAACGCAATAGTAGGACGAAACGACATAAGGCCTCCTTTCTGCAGTTATCCGGCAATACCTTGGCACGCTCCCCGCATGATGCGGATCCCGGCAGTGCTTCCCCGGCAGAGGAACGCTATACTGCAAAAAAAACGTCCCGACCGGACAGAGGATACAGTTCACCTCTGATAATCGATCGGGACATCCTTATGAAAGCCTTCGGGCTTTTTGTGCGGAACTCATATTATCATGCCGTTGCCCTTCAAGTCAAGCCCGAAAAATGGTACGGTTCGAAATCTCCGGTTGCGCAGACTGCAGCATTCGGATACACTGGTATCGTCGCAGGGCATGAAACGTTCCTCGGCAGAAAGGTTTTCAAATGTCTCTTCTGCTCCTATTCAATCTGGAAGGCAAAAAACGGCGCGGCATCCGAAAAGCGGCAGAATCTCTCGGGATCCGCTGCCGGATCGTTCCCACGGAGGATTTCGGAAAAACGATCGGCGTCCTTACGGAAACAGACGCTTCTGATGCCGACATTTCTCCCTGTTCGTTCTCTGAGGAAATGCTGATTCTGCACGAGCTCAGCGGCTCACAGCTGAACGCTTTCCTGGATATACTTCGGAAAGAGGATTTACAGGTCGCTCTGAAAGCAGTATCGACCGAATCGAACAGAAGCTGGACGGCAGCCCGGCTGTGTGAAGAGCTTAAAGCCGAACACAGTGCCCTGCAGCGCATCCGCAATGCCCGATGATCAATTCCGTTCCAACTGAACTGTTTATCTTTCTGCATCAATCTATATTACGTCTTTTCGGTTTTTGTGTTAGTATAGAAACAGTTAAGTGAATCTATAAAATGACAGGAGGAAAGTCCATGGTCAGCAACAGCCAGCCGATCAAAGCAGCTAATTTCGGCACTTATACCAATGACGAGATCCCGATCCGAGACGCTTATGTCCTCACCAGCGGAGAACGGTACTATCTTTTCGGAACAGTCGGAACGGAAGCGTTCGGCACTCTGGCCAAGAGCGGTTTCCAGGTATATGTCGGAACCGATCTCGAGACCTGGGAAGGCCCCTACACCGCATTCGCCAACGACGGAACCAGTTGGGCAACATGGCGTTACTGGGCACCGGAAGTCTATGAGATCAACGGAAGTTTCTATCTGTTCGCCGGCTGGAGCCATCCGTCTGTGGAGCAGCGCCTGTGCGTACTGAAAGCCAAGAACCCGCTTGGTCCCTATGAGATCCTGAATGCCGACATCGGACCCGGCAACGATCCGACTCTGTACGAAAAGGATGGCCGATACTATCTTCTGTATAACGATCCGGACGGGCTGAGGACCGGTGAGCACTACAAGCCGGGGATGTACTGCAATGAACTGACAGATGACCTTTCCCGTTTCAGAAGCCCGCGCAAATGGGTCTTTGACGCAACGGAAAAAGAGCTGACCCTAGGGATCGTATGCAGGATGCCCGAAGGTTGGGAGACTTATACGACGCCTACGGGAAGACTGATCGTCATGTGGTCCGGACGTACGTCCAACGGTAACTGGTATGCCAGCAGCCTTGCCTATTTCGACGAAGGTCTGGACGGGAAGATCTCTTTCTCGAACGAGTTCTTTACTCCGTTCAACATGGGGCACAACAATTTCTTCTATTCCATTGACGGCAGCCGTCTGATGATGGCTACGCATTACCCGGATAACGATCATCCTCATCCCGCATTTCTGCCTGTAAACTATGATGCGGAGAAGGATTCTCTGACAGTCGATACGAAAGGTTTCATGGAAAAATACGGGGCAGAGTATCTGCAGACGTTTGCAGACTATACTCCGATGAGCAGAGCTGAAGCAGAAGCAGAAGCAAAATAACAGAGACTTTGTTCATCTATCCCGGATCCCGGATCCATATCGAATGGATCCGGGATCCCTCTATTTTCAGAATGAAGCATTTTACGCATCGTTGAATCTTACGTATTCTTGAATACCGGCTTGACAAGCATACACGTATTTGCGTATACTTGTATGCATAAATTCCAGGGAGGTGCCCTAATGCTAGAACTATCCGGAAAGACAAACCTGCTGGAACACTCCCATTACCGTTATTCCCTGCAGGATGTAGAAAACCCGAATCTCTATCGCGATCTGTTCAACTATGAAGAGGTCCCCAAGATCAGTTTCAACCACACCCGTGTGCCTACCGGCATGCCCGAAGAGATCTGGATCACCGATACCACATTCCGCGACGGACAGCAGTCGATCGAACCTTACTCCGTCAAGCAGATCGTAGATCTGTATAAGCTCATGAGCAAACTGGGCGGCCCTTTCGGGATCATCCGCCAGACGGAGTTCTTCGCATACAGCAAAAAAGATCAGAAAGCCATTGAGGAATGCCTGAATCTCGGACTGAAGTTTCCCGAGATTACGACCTGGATCCGGGCCAGCAAGAAAGACTTCCAGCTGGTCAGGGATCTGGAGATCAAGGAAACGGGGATCCTGGTGTCCTGCAGTGATTACCACATCTTCAACAAGCTGCACAAGACGCGCAAGGAAGCGATGGACATGTATCTCGCGACCGTAAAAGACGCGTTCGAGGCCGGTATCGTCCCCCGCTGTCACCTTGAAGATCTGACACGTGCTGATTTCTACGGTTTCGTCGTTCCTTTCGTCAACGAACTCATGAAGCTTTCCCAAGAAGCCGGCATCCCGGTCAAGATCCGCGCATGCGATACCATGGGTTACGGCGTCCCCTATACGGAAGTCGAACTTCCGCGAAGCGTTGCCGGCATCATCTTTGGCCTCCAGCACTATTCGGATGTCCCCAGCCGTTGGCTGGAATGGCATGGCCACAACGATTTCGGTCTGGCCGTTGCCAACGCATCCACAGCCTGGCTGTACGGTGCTTCCGCTGTCAACTGCACACTGCTGGGGATCGGCGAACGCACAGGCAACGTGCCTCTCGAATCCATGGTCATGCAGTATGCCGCATTCCGCGGTTCCATGGACGGCATGAATCCCACCGTTATTACGGAGATCGCCGATTACTACCGCAATGAGATCGGTTACGACGTTCCTCCCATGACGCCTTTCGCCGGAGAAGCCATCAACGTGACCCGTGCAGGCGTACATGCAGACGGACTCATGAAAGACGAGGAGATCTACAACATTTTCGACACCGACAGGATCCTTGGCCGCAGGCCCTCCGTCCTCATCGGGAGCTCCTCCGGTCTTGCGGGAATCGCTTATTGGATCAACGGTCATTACAATCTCTCCGGAGATGCGCTGATGACGAAGAACGATCCTCTGGTCGTGTCTCTGAAGGAATGGATCGACAAAGAGTATGAGGACGGACGTCAGAATGTCCTCAGTAATACCGAACTCGAACAGAAGATCCTGGAATTGACGGGAGGCGCTGTCCCCGGCAGCGCGGATAAGGAGTAAAGGATGCAGAAAAACGTATCATTGGCCGAACAGGTCTTTGAGAGACTTGAACAGGATATCCTGACAGGAAAGTATTCCAGAGGAGATATTCTTACGGAAGCTCAGATCTGTCAGGAATACGGCGTGAGCAGGACTCCGGTCCGAGCGGCTCTCGATCTCCTGGAAGCAGAGCACATCGTAGAAAGCAGCAGCAAGGGAACGACCGTCCTGGGCGTCACCGAACAGGATGCAGACGACATTTATGAGATCCGGCGCAGAGTCGAAGTTTTGGCGGCCGCCTACTGTGCAAGAAGGATCACGCCGGAACAGCTGCAGATCCTGAACGACATTCTTGATTATCAGGAGCTCTGTGCCGAAAAAAAGAACAGCGAGCAGGTCAAGGCTTTGGACAGTGAATTTCACACCCGCCTGTACGAATTCAGTGGGAGCATCGTTTTGTACGACACCCTGGTCCCCCTGCACCGCAAGATCCAGAAATACCGTCAGCAGTCCGTCGAAGTCAAAAGCCGCGCCAAAGCATCCAATGCGGAACACCGCGCGATAGTGGAAGCGATTGCATCCGGTGACCCGGAAAAAGCTGAGCAGGCCATGCTGGCCCACCTGACGAGCGCACAGAATCATCTGAAAGAAATCAAGGCCATATAGCAGAGGAGTAAGCGCCATGTCCATGATAGAAAACAAAGGCTCCGGGTACATCCTGCACAACGGAGTGCCGGTAAAAGCCGAGTCTCCCGATCTTTCCACCAGGAACAGAACGATTGCCTATCAGATTCTCAACGCTCATGCGGTTTCCCGCAGTGACGGGAAGATGAAAATCCGTTTTGATGCCATGCTGTCCCATGACATCACATATGTAGGCGTTATCCAGACGGCCAGAGCTTCCGGGATGACCGAGTTCCCTCTTCCCTATGCTCTGACCAACTGTCACAATTCTTTGGCAGCCGTCGGCGGTACCATCAACGAAGATGATCACGCGTTCGGTCTGTCTGCAGCAAAAAAGTACGGCGGTATCTATGTACCCCCGAACCAGAGCGTCATCCACCAGTTTGCACGCGAGAAATTCGCCGGATGTGGGAAGATGATCCTGGCTTCCGATTCACATACCCGTTACGGCTGTTACGGCACACTCGGTGTAGGTGAAGGCGGCGGTGAACTTGTCAAGCAGCTTCTCGACAACACCTGGGACATCGAAGATCCCGAGGTCGTCCTTGTATGGATGGACGGAAAGCTTCCGCACGGTATCGGTCCGCATGACGTGGCGATCGCACTGGTCGGAGCGACCTTCCCGGACGGTCTCGTAAAGAACCGCATTCTGGAGTTTGCAGGGCCGGGCATTGCTCAGATGAACATGGATTTCAGGATCGGCATCGACGTCATGACTACGGAAACCAGCTGTCTGACATCCATATGGCCGACAGATGAAAAAGTCAAAAAATACTATGACCTTGTAGGCCGTCCCGAAGATTATCGGCCTCTGGCTGCAGAGGAAGGTGCGTATTATGACCGCATGTTTGAGGTGCATCTGGATGAGATGGAATCCATGATCGCACTCCCCTTCCATCCCTCCAACGCCTATACCGTACATGACCTGCAGGAAAGACCTGAAGAGATCCTGAGAGAAGTGGAAGCCAGATGCAATGCCGTTCTGGAAGGCGGCGTCACGCTTGATCTCCTTCGCAATCTTGGATCTGACGGAAAAGTCCGCTGCGAACAGGGCGTAATCGTAGGGTGCTCAGGCGGAATGTATGAGAACATCGAGGAAGCTGCCGCGATCCTTCGCGGAAAGAGCATCGGAAACGGATTCTTCGATCTCTCCGTCTATCCCTCCTCCCAGCCTGTCAATCTGGCGCTGATCAAATCCGGGCTTGCCGCTGATCTGATCGAAGCCGGCGCCGTCCTGAAACCGCCTTTCTGCGGACCTTGTTTCGGAGCGGGCGACACGCCTTCGAATCACGGGCTCTCCATCCGCCATGCGACAAGAAACTTCCCAAGCAGGGAAGGCTCCAAGCCTTCCAGCGGACAGATTGCCGCAGTCGCTCTCATGGACGCCCGTTCAATCGCCGCTACGGCAGCAAACGGCGGTATCCTGACAGCTGCTACGGACATCGACTACGATTTCGATCCGATCCCTTACGTATACGATGATTCCGTCTATGCGAAACGCTGTTATTACGGATTCGGCAAAGCTCAAAAGGATGATCCGCTCGTATACGGTCCCAACATCAGGGACTGGCCTGTCATGCCTCATATGGAAAAGGATCTTCTCGTCTCTCTCTGTGCCGTTATCCAGGACGAAGTAACGACGACGGATGAACTCATTCCTTCCGGCGAAGTATCCTCCTATCGTTCCAACCCCTACAAACTGGCTGAATTCGCTCTGTCCCGCCGTGTTCCGGAATATGTAGGAAGAAGTCAGGCCATCCGTGCTATGGAGGAAGGCAGGGAGAAGGGCTCAGTCCCGCAGGAAATACAGGCGGTTCTGAAAAACATCGGTGCATCCGCGGAAAACGTCTCTGTCGGCAGCTGCGTTTTTGCCCGCAAACCCGGAGATGGTTCTGCCAGGGAACAGGCTGCTTCCTGCCAGAAAGTACTGGGTGGTTTTGCTAACGTCGCGTATGAATACGCTACAAAGCGTTATCGTTCCAACTGCATCAACTGGGGCATCGTTCCTTTCACGATGGATCCCGATACGGATTTCGAGTTTAACGCCGGCGACTGGCTCTATGTTCCGGACGTCAGGGAAAAGCTCCTGTCCGGGGTGGAGACTTTCGAAGCAAAAATCCTGCGCGGAGATGAATCGATCCCGATTACGCTCATGTGCAGAGGGCTCACCCGTGAGGAGGCTCGGATCCTTACGGAAGGCTGCCTTATGAACTACTACGCCGCCGGTTACGGCAAATAAATCACAGTCAGGAAAGGAAGGAGCCGCGGACCGTACCGCGCATCTCATGAACGAATTGATTGAAGCATCCGTTGCCCATTTCCGCACCCTTCTGAGCGAGCAGATCGCCCGCCAGGAACGTATGGAAAAATCATCCGGCGCGAAGGATTTTCGCACGCTGGACAAAATCACGATCGGACTGGTCCCCGGAGACGGGATCGGGCCAATCATTTCTTCAGGCGCCCGCAAGATCCTCGAAGTCCTGCTCAAGGACGAGATCTCATCCGGAAAGATCGAACTCAGGCTGATTGAAGGACTTACACTTGAAAACAGGATTGAGAAGAAGGTCTCCGTACCTGACGACGTCCTGGCATCGATCCGTGAATGTGACGTTCTGCTGAAAGGGCCTACCACAACGCCTCACGGCGGATGGCTGGAAAGCGCTAACGTTGTTCTGCGGCGTGAACTTGACCTTTATTCCAACGTACGGCCGGTTCGTGTTCCTGAAAAGGGAATCGACTGGACCTTCTTCCGCGAAAACACAGAGGGCGAATATGCTCTCGGCAGCAAAGGAATCGAAATCCCCGGAAAGCTCGCTATGGATTTCAAAGTCACGACGGATGCGGGAACAAGACGAATCGCCAGAGCCGCTTTCGAATACGCAAAGAATAACGGAAAAACCCGCGTTTCCATCGTGACCAAAGCGAATATCATGAAAAAGACGGACGGGTCCTTCTCCGCTGTCTGCCATGAGATCGCAGAAGAATATCCAGGGATCATCGCTGACGATTTCTACATCGACATCATGTGTGCCAATCTCATCAACGAGTCAATGCAGAAAGGATTCCAGGTCTTCCTTCTTCCCAATCTGTACGGAGATATCATCACGGATGAAGCTGCACAGATCCAGGGCGGCGTAGGAACGGCGGGAAGTGCCAATACGGGAGACGAATACGCCATGTTCGAACCGATCCACGGTTCCGCGCCCAGACTGATTGAAGAAGGGCTCGGCGAATACGCAAGTCCCGAAAGCATTCTGACGGCTGCCGTCATGATGCTGCGGCATATCGCGCTGCCGGATAAAGCAGCTCAGCTGGAAAACGCCATGCAGTCCGTGACATGCAGGGCAAACGGAACGAGAGAAGGAGCGACCTGCGCTGAATACTGCGACGAAGTCATGCAGGCTCTCTGATCCATTTCGACATATGCAGAACGCCCCGGAGAAGTCCGGGGCGTTTGATTATCGCTGATTCATATTATGGGCATAATTTTTCGGCAAGTCTTACCGCCGCCATAGCATCCCGGGCATATCCATCCGCACCGATCCTGTCTGCGTATTCCTGCGTCAGAACGGCTCCGCCTACCATGACTTTGCACCATGGCGCTTTTTCATGGACCAGCGTGATCGTCTCTTCCATCGCCGGAACCGTTGTCGTCATAAGGGCGCTCAAAGCACAGATCGGCGCGTGAAGCTGCTCCACTGCTTCCAGGATCCGTTCCGGGGCTACATCTTTTCCGAGATCCAGCACATCGAATCCGTAGTTTTCCAGCAGAAGACGGACGATGTTCTTCCCGATATCATGAATATCTCCCTTGACCGTTGCGATAACGAGCGAACAGCGTCTTCCGCTTTCCGTACGGTTCTGCATGGCCGCTTTGATCTCCGTAAAGGCGGCATCCGCTGCTTCTGCGCTCATCATCAGCTGGGGCAGGAAGAGTGTTTTCTTTTCAAAGCCTTTTCCCACTTCATCCAATGCGGGTATGATCTCATTCTGGATCAGTTCAAGTCCGTCTTCGCCTGAAGCAAGAGCTTCTTTGGCTGCACGCGATGCTTCCTGCAGGAGTCCTTTCTCTACAGCATAGCGCAGACCTTTTCCCGATTCTGCCGGTACGGTTGAAAGAATCGGCGCAGATGCGTCGCTGCCTGCATATGTGCGTAAGGAAGCATAACGGATATAGCCTTCACAGTTGACATCCATTCCATGCAATGCCAGATGGCTGAAAAATGCTCCCAGCATGGCATCAGACTTCGGATTCATGATCGCAGCGGAAAGGCCGGTCTTCAATGCTTCTGCCAGGAAAACGCTGCCGATGATTTCTCGGGACGGAAGCCCGAATGACACGTTGCTCACACCCAGGACCGTCGCGCACCTCGTCCTTTCTCGGATCATTTTCAGCGCATCGAGCGTAATCCGGGCGGCTTTAGGGTCCGCGCTGACCGTCATAGTCAGGGGATCGAACACGATATCCTTTCGGGAGATGCCCTGCCTCTCCGCTTCTCTCAGTATACGCTCCGCTATCTCCAAACGGCCTTCCGGAGTCTCAGGTATCCCGTTCTCATCCAAAGTGAGCGCTACCAGTACGCCTCCGTATTTCCTGACAAGCGGGAAAACCGCATCCATGGATGCCCGGGTCCCGTTCACGGAATTGATCATTGCTTTTCCGTTATAGATTCGAAGTGCACTGTCCAAAGCCCTGGGATCAGCACTGTCCAGCTGAAGCGGAAGATCTGTCACCGTCTGAAGTTCCTGAACGACTTTTGTCAGCATTTCCGCCTCGTCGATCCCGGGAGCACCCACATTCACATCCAGGATCTGCGCTCCGCGCTCCTCCTGTGAAATGCCTTCCGACAGCACATAACCGATATCGCCTTCTGCCAGTGCACGGCGGAATCTTTTTTTGCCGGTGGGATTGATCCTCTCACCGATCATAACAGGAACGTCCCCCAGATGCACGGAATGGCTTCTGGATGAAACGACTGTATCATGTTTTTCTTCGAGAGTCGGGGGAACCTGTCCTTCAGCTCCCGAACGGAGGGCACGGATATAATCCGGCGTCGTTCCGCAGCAACCTCCAAGGATACGGAGGCCTTCCGGAATCAGTGCGGTCACGGTATCGGCAAAGTCCTGAGGGCCGACACTGTATACGGTCCTGCCCTCTTTCTGCTGAGGAAGTCCCGCATTCGGCTTCATGAGAACGGGGACTGACGCTGTCTCCAGGTAGCGTTTTACGATAGGCGCCATGATGTCCGGGCCGTAGGAGCAGTTGATTCCCACAGCATCTGCACCCATGCCTTCCAGCATCGCCACCATAGCTTCCGGATCCGTCCCGGTCAAAAGCTTGCCGTCTTCACCGTATGCATTGGACACAAGGACCGGAAGAGAACTGTTTTCCTTGACAGCGAGAAGAGCAGCCTTGGTCTCATAGCTGTCGTTCATCGTCTCGATGAACACACAATCCGCGCCTTCTCTGACACCATACCGAACGATCTGCGCAAAAGCCGAAACAGCATCTTCGAAATCGAGTGTGCCGAACGGTTTTAGAAGCTGACCGCAGGGACCGATATCCAGTGCGATGAATCGCTCACGTTCTCCCGCGAGCCGACGGGCTTCCCTCGCGCAGGCAAAAGCAGCCCTGACCATATCTGAACAGGTCTCCGGATCATAACGCAGAGGATGTACCCCAAACGTGTTGGCAAGAACCATATCGCTGCCTGCTTCATAATAAGACAAATGGATCGCAGTGATATCTTCCGGATGTGTCAGGTTCCATGTTTCGGGGGCTTCACCCGGCCTCAGGCCGCGCGCCTGCAGCAGTGTACCCATACCTCCGTCAAGAAAGAAAGGCCCTGTCCTCAGTTTATCCGTCAACTTCATGTTTTTTCTCCTTCAGGCCAATGATCGCAGTCACGCTTTTGGCGGGCTGCATCAGCAAACTGTCTGTCAGTGTGATCCCAACCGTCTTCTCGCTGTCCAAAGCACGAAGCACATCCCGCTGCAGTTCGAGCGGGAGATCCCCATATCCCGGCGAAAAACGTTCCGTGAGCCGGTATTCCGGGAAAAGTCCTCCCAGTATCCGGCAAAGCTCATCGCAGGCACCTTCGACCCTTTCAGCGCCTATTGCATGCATCAGAAGGCCGTTTACCGGTGATCTCAGGGAAGCTCGTCCTATCATGCGGTCCATCTCATACCCGGCCGTACAGGCAAACAGCACGATATCACAGCAGCCCTCAAGCCTGTGGGCAAGATTTCGGGATGACACGAATGAAAAGCCAAGATCCAGTTCAGAGCCGGAAGCTGACAGGGGGAATCGAGCCCACACTGCCCGGCAGCGTATCTTTCCGCTGACCTCGCCAAGGCAGATATCCAAGGGCAGGGATTCCGGTACTGGCGCGTTTTTCGGTATCTGTGCGTATCGCAGGATTTCCCGTTTATCGAAAGGAAGCTCCGGCAGAATCAGCGTGTGGAGAGAAGGATCGTTCAAAAGCGCCTCCCGAGCATACGTGAAAGGTTGTTCATGATCGCAAGGGCAACGTCCGGCTTATTCATGGTATAGACATGTACATGACGGATCCCGTTGGCATACAGGTCTATGATCTGATCCGTCGCATAGATGATGCCGGCCTGCTTCATCGCGGAAGGAGACGAGCCGAATCGGTCCACCAAAGCAGTAAACCGGCGGGGCATGAAACTTCCGGACAGTTCCAGCGCTCTGCGCACCTGGTTCGCACCTGTGATGGGCATGATCCCAGGTATGACAGGTACGGTCACGCCTGCCTCTCTCAGTTTATAGAGAAAATTGTAGAGCAGATTGTTGTCAAAGAACATCTGAGTCGTCAGGAAATCAGCGCCTGCTTCTACTTTTTCTCGAAGATAGCGGATATCCTCCTTTTGGCTAGCGCTTTCAGGATGCACTTCCGGATAGCATGCCGCTCCGATACAGAAATCGCCCCTGCTGCGAATCTCGCGGATCAGATCGGCTGCATGCAGATAGGGACTGCAGACAAGGCGCTCTCTCTCGATGCTGTCAGGAAGATCGCCGCGGAGTGCCATGATGTTCTGGATGCCGTTCTCCTGAAGTTCGTCCAGATAGGCATGTACGGCTTCTCTGGATGCACCGACACATGTGAGATGCGCCAGAGTCTCCACACTTTCCGTCTGTTGGAGGGCTTTGGCAATCTCTGCCGTGTATCGGCTCCCCTTTCCTCCCGCTCCATAAGTCACTGATATGAACGACGGCTTCAGTTCCGCGATCGCTCGGGTAGCTGAGAGCACGTTCTCGAAAGATGTGTCATCCTTCGGAGGAAATACTTCAAAAGACAGCGTCAGCCGTTCATCTTTTATGCTGTCGATGATTTTCATGGGATCTGCTCCTGGTATGATATGGCGATGGAACGCTTTAGTTCAGTATATCCCAAAAAGATGCCTGTTTCAACCGCGCAGCACTGATCCGTCTCCTCTATTGTCCTTTTTTCCCGCCCATGATATCATAACGAACGAAACGAAATGAAAAAGTTTTGTCTAAGCGGAGATGTATAAATGCACAGAAACGATACACTGGACATCGCTAAAGGGCTTGGGATGCTTTTCGTTGTTTTAGGCCACATGTCATGGAGTTTTGCTTTCCGGGCTACCTATTCTTTTCACATGCCCCTGTTTTTTCTGATCGCCGGATGGCTTCTCAGCGAAAAGCTGTCACCCCGTGATTACCTGAACAGACGTTTCCGCTCACTGATGCCGGCCTATCTGTTCACTGCAGTATGCATGATCCTTCTTTCTGCGGTCGTTAACACGGTATCCGGGAAATCCGGCCAGATTCCTGCAGGGATGCTTCGTGTTTTCATCCGTGCTCTATACGGTTCCGGACTCACGTTGAATCCTTCCCTGTTCGGTATCGGGCAGATCGGCGCCATCTGGTTTCTCCTGGCAATGCTCGAGTCGACCGCTTTCGTCAGATGGCTGATATCCATATGCCGGAAAACCGCCGTACAGGTCGTTGCAGTTCTGATCATCTTTGTCATATCCTGTGTTACCGCCCGATGGATATGGCTTCCCGGAAGCATCCAGGCAGGGGGGACTGCCAGTCTGTTCGTCTATCTTGGCTGGTATGCGCGCACACAGGAAAAGTCAGGAAAGATACGATTGGACATGCCTGTCCAATATCTGGCTCTCGCACTCGGCACAGCCGCATGGATCGCTGCGTTCCTGCTGAATAAAGGCCTGATGGTCTGCAGCGCATCCTTTCCTTTTCCTCTTGTGACGATCCCTCTGGCCATTCTGATTTCGTGCGGCGTCATCTCTCTTTCCTCACTGCTGAGCCGCTTCAGTCTCGTTCGGCATACAGTCGGTTTTCTTGGGCAGCATTCTCTCATCGTTCTGTCTTTCCATCTGATGGAACTGGACTACTGTCCTTGGTATCTCCTGTACAAAGCAATGGAGAGCGGAGGTGTTTCCATTCTTGTTCAGCACCTGACAGTGTTTGTGATGAAAATTCTTTTGTGTTCGATGCTCACCCTTATCGCTCTGCGCATTCCCTTTCTCCGCAGAGTATTCCGCATTGCACAGTCTTCCCCCGGTTCCGCTCACTAGTACAAACGGCACAGCAAGAAGCTGTGCCGCTTAGTTTTTTACCGAATCTTCGTCTATTCCGGGCGTCGGCCGTTGCAGAGATAAAACACGGTCAGAAGGCCCGGCCCACAGTGTGCACCGATGACAACACCCAGCTGAGTGATCGTGATCGTTCCGGTCTGGGGAAAGGCTTTTTTGATTTCATCACGGATGTATCCTGCATCCTCTGCGCAGTCCGCATGGAGAATATGGATCTCTAGGCCCGCCGTATCAATTTCGGAGAGATCATGCAGGACTCCGGAAAGAATGGACTTCAGAGCCATTTTACGGCCCCTTGCCTTTTTCACAACATCCAACGTACCGCGATCAGGAACATAAAGCACAGGCTTGATGCCCAGAATCGACCCCACTAGAGCCGTTGCGTTGGAAACGCGTCCTCCCATTTTCAGGTAATTCAGGTCATCTACCGTAAAGCGGTGGGCGATTTTCAGCTTGTTCTCCTCGCCCCAGGCAACGGCTTCATCAAAAGACGCTCCGGCTTCCATCCTGCGAACCATCTCCACGACCAGAGTACCCAATCCTCCGGAGATGCATCGCGTGTCCATGATGTACAAGCGGCGGTCAGGATACTCTGATCTGATCATCTCCAGTGCGTCAAGGGATTTCTGATAAGATGCAGACATCTCTCTTGACATATCAAGAAAAATCACATCTCTGCCGGTCTCCAGAAGGCTTTTGAAGAACTCATAATAGATCATCTCATTGATCATGGAAGTTTTGAGAAGATCTCCTTTGCGCATACCGGCATAAACCGCTGCACGGCTTTCCTCGCGGCAGTCATCCTCTCTGATTTCTCCGTTGACCGTATATGTATACGGAATAAAAGGCACACGGTGCTCATCAAGCCATGTCCTGGGCAGATCTGAAGTCGACGACGTAGCGATGATATAGTCGCTCATAGTTTACCCTCCTGTTCTTGTTCGTCATTCATTATAGGACCTTTCAAACGTACTTTCAACATCCCTTTTCCGCTCCTCTGCAGCTTGAACATACGGTTCCTTGTATTTTATTCTGTCCTGTTGTAAGATACGGATAGGATTCGGGTACCGCCCGTACGGAAAGGAGACACATGGTCAGAAAGTGGTATCGGCTGGATACGGCAGCTCTCATTTTCCCGGCTGTTGCACGGCGGGACTGGTGCAATGTGTTCCGCGTTTCCGCATGTCTGAAAGAGAATGTGGATCCCGGGATCCTGCAGAGAGCATTGGATGATCTCCGTCCTCGCTTTCCATCCTTTTTCGTATGTCTGCGAAAGGGCTTTTTCTGGTATTATCTTGAAGAAAACCGCAGGCCAGTCGCCGTACAGCCGGATTACGCTTATCCCCTCACTTTCATGAGCAGCCGGGAACTGAGAAGAAACTGTCTGCGCGTTTTGT